>JAABUK010005771.1_pt1 | contig 18993 bp, 13 predicted proteins | sample 5559141 | NCBI WGS metagenome assembly JAABUK01 (sample SAMN10711869, study PRJNA513367) | rock metagenome | isolation source: Antarctica rocks | place: Antarctica: Victoria Land, Pudding Butte nord | collected 2016-01-03 | reverse complement strand
ACGCACTTGGGCCTGGTTTGATTCTTTTCGCACCTTATTGGTACGATTTGAAACCTCCATTGTGAATTGGAAATCCTGGCATTATTTAGCAGCCTTTATGATGGTCGCTAAAGTTTAAATCTCTTCCCTATTATAAAGGACATTACGGCCTAAAATGTGACTACAATGAATTTAATATAAAATATAACTAAAAGAACACTAAGTTGCTTCAGAGTATCAGAAGCATATTTATTTAACTTGAGGAAGGTCAGAAGTTTGCCGAAGAAAAGACAATTTGTGACATTTGCACGTGGCACAGTACCGTAGCTTTTTGTGTTTCCTTACTAGATTATACACGTTGTAAGCTGGCTGGTCCGATTACCTGCCCCGTATTCTTTACCAATTCTTCCCTCTATTTATGGCTACTTCTGCTAGCAGCAAAGCCGCGCCCGGCGGCGCGCATCACCACAAAAAAAATGGCAAAATGGGCCCTGCCCTCACGGCCCTCGATGAGCGCCTGACGCCCACCGCCGTGCCGGCCCACAAGCTGGTATTGCGCACCTTGCGCCGCTCCGACTTCAAGGCCATTGAGGCGATTATGGATAAGGTGTACTCCAACATGGAGGGCGCCTGGGCGGCCGACGAGTTCGCGGCGCTCATCCGCAAGTTTCCCGAGGGCCAGATTGGCATTGAGGACAATGGCCGGCTGGTGGCGGCGGCGCTGGCTATCATCGTGGATTACAATAAGTTTGGCGACAAGCACACGTATGCCAAAATCACCGGCAACGGCAAGTTTGACACCCACGACGGCGACGGCGATACGCTCTACGGCGTGGACGTATTCGTGGACCCGGAGTACCGCAGCCTGCGCCTGGGCCGCCGCCTCTACGACGCCCGCAAGGAGCTGTGCGAGAACCTGAACCTGCGCGCGATGGTGGCCGGCGGCCGTATTCCGGGCTACGCGGCCTATGCTGATGAGATGACGCCCGCCAAGTACGTGGAGCTGGTGCGCAACAAGGAGCTGGTGGACCCGATTCTGACCTTCCAGCTCTCGAACGAGTTCCACGTGCGCAAAATCATCCGCGGCTACCTGCCTTACGACTCGGAATCAAAGGCTTACGCGACGCTGCTGGAATGGATTAACGTGTATTACGACGAGGAGAGTGACAAGCTCATCGGCAACCAGAAGTCAAACGTGCGCATTGGCATCGTGCAGTGGCAGATGCGCGCCACGGCCAGCCTGGAAGACTTTTTCCAGCAAATTGAGTTCTTCGTGGATACCGTGAGCGGCTACAAGGCTGACTGCGTGCTGTTTCCGGAGTTTTTCAACGCCCCTATGATGGCGCTCACCAACGAGTCGGCAGCCTCGGCGGCCATTCGGGGCATGGCGGCGTTTACGGAGCCCATCAAAACGCGCATGATGGAGCTGGCCGTGAGCTACAACATCAACGTAATCGCGGGCTCGATGCCGGTGTACGAGGACGGGATGCTCTACAACGTCAGCTACTTGTGCCGGCGCGACGGCACCGTGGACGAGCAGTACAAGCTGCACGTGACGCCCGACGAGGCCAGCTACTGGGGCATGCGCGGCGGCGACAAGGTAAAGTGCTTCGACACGGACTTTGGCAAAATCGGCATCCTGGTGTGCTACGACGTGGAATTTCCGGAGTTGTCGCGCATTTTGAGCGACGAGGGCATGAAAATCCTGTTCGTGCCTTTCTGGACCGACACTAAGAACGCCTACCAGCGCGTGCGCATCTGCGCCCAGGCCCGCGCCATCGAAAACGAGTGCTACGTGGCCATTACGGGCTCGGTGGGCAACCTGCCGCGCGTCGAGAACATGGACATTCAATACTCGCAGTCGGCGGTATTCAGCCCCAGCGACTTCGCGTTTCCGCACGATGCCATCGTGGCCGAGGCTACCCCCAATACGGAGATGACCCTCATCGCCGACCTCGACCTGGACTTACTCAAGGACCTGAATACCAGCGGCGCCGTGCGCAACCTGCGCGACCGCCGCAAGGACCTCTACAGCGTGAGCTGGATTCCGAAGAAGACCGAGCGCGACGAAGAGCTGCTCTCGCAGGGCGAGGAGCGCCAGCCCGCCACCAAGCCCAGCCGCCGCAAGGCCATCGCGGCGGGGTAGGGGCACGGGCGCCCAGTTATTTTTATGAGGATAGGGAGCCGCTTCGTAAGGAGCGGCTCTTTTTATGTTGGTCTGTTAGTTCGACGCGGCCCAGGCGCTGGCCGGCTTCGACGTGCGGCCCGCTACCAACACGCTGTATGCAATGGGCTACAATGCGACTGCCGCGGCGGGGGTAGCTAATGCCCGGATTTACGCCCTCAACTCGCTGACGGGCGGGGCCACGGTCGCCGGCCCGGCCGTGCGCCTGGAGCTGGATACGGGCAGCATCGGCTTTGACTTCAACCCCACTGTGGACCGCATTCGGGTGGTGGCCGGCAACCGCGCCAACTACCGCCTCAACCCCACCGATGGCACGCTGACCTACGCTACCGGCACCAGCACGCCCAGCATCGGGGCGGCGGCTTATACGAATAGCTTCATGGGGGCCAGCACCACCTCGGGTACTACGCTCTACGACTATGACGAGCTGCTGAACACCCTCAATACCCAGCTGCCGCCTAATGATAGATGGCCAGCCGGCCGGTACGCGCCAGGCCGTGTTGCTGGGGCGCCAGGCCCTACCCCCCTTTATCACTTTGGAAGAGGCTGGTCCTAATAGGGGCCGGCTTCTTTTGCATTCCCTTAGCTATCAATGAGCAAGGGGTAACTCATCCGTAATAATCGGACAATCAAGCATCTGGCAAAAGGTGGCGAAAACGCAGTCTTTTACTGACTTACTAACAGGTATTTACTCTACTTTCAGAATTGAGTTTTTTTACGGAAAGCGACTCCGGAAAGCAAAATAAGCTCGCTGGATAAATTATTTAAAATTCTAACCTTCAACATTTTACTTTTTATAAAATGAATTTATCGTGGAAAAAAATGGGTGATGTGAAACGGGCCAGTATATTTCGCCAAAATACCCAACTTTTTTTCAACAAAATCATACTCATGAGAAAACTCTTACTGCTGTTTTTTTCGCTGGTTTTGGTGTTGCTGGCACCTGACCTGAAAGCTCAGAATCGCACGGTATCGGGGACGGTGACCAGTGCCGATGGCCAGGAAATTCCGGGCGTGACGGTGCTGGTGAAGGGCACCTCACTCGGCGCTTCGACCAACGTGCAGGGCAAATATGAGCTGGCCGTGCCGACCTCGGCTACTACCCTCATTTTCTCGTTTGTGGGCTACGAGAGCAAACAGGTGGCCATCGGCAGCCAATCGACGGTGAACGTGACGCTGGCCTCGGCCGCCGCGGGCCTCGATGAGGTAGTGGTGGTGGGCTACGGCACGCAGTCGCGCCGCGACCTCACGGGCTCGGTGGCGACCATCGCGGGCAAGGAGATTGCCACGGTCCCGGTGCAGAGCTTCGACCAGGCCTTGCAGGGCCGGGCGGCAGGGGTCAACATTACTACCCCCAACGGGGTGCTTAATAACCCACCGGTTATCCGCATTCGCGGCGCCAACTCCATCGCGCTTAGTTCGGGCCCACTGGTAGTTATCGATGGTATTCCTACCTACAGCGGCAATAGCTCGGCCGTAGGCAGCGTGCCGAATAACCCGCTAGCTAACATCAACCCCGAGGATATTGAGAACGTGGAGGTATTGAAAGATGCCTCATCTACCGCCATTTACGGCTCTCGGGCCAATGGTGGTGTTATTCTGATTACGACCAAGAAGGGCCGCAAAGGCCAGTCGCATCTTTCGTACGATGCCTGGGTAGGCGCAACCCGCCCAGTGCGCCTGTATAGCATCCTGGGAGCGCAGGACTACGTAAACATCAAGAACGAGGCGGTGCGTAACCTAAATGCCAACCGCGCGGCTATTGGGGCCGCTGCTACCAACGTGGAGGGTTTTAAGCTCGCCACCGATGCCAATGGCAATACTATCGATACGCGCTGGTACGACTACATCTACCGCACCGGTGTGTCGAGCAACCACAACCTGAATTTCTCAGGCGGCACCGATAAAACCACCTATTACGCTTCGGTGGGTTATACCAACCAGAAGGGGATGCTCGTGCGCAACGACTTCCGCCGCTATTCGGCTCGTCTCAACGTGGACCAGAAGGTATTTGACCGCCTCTCGGTGGGTGTGCGCGTCAACTATTCCAACTCCTATAACTCGGCGCCCAACTCGGGCTCGGTGGCCGACGGCGCGTTTGGTACGGGTGGCCTGGGCCGCCTGCCGCTGGTGCTGCCGCCCAATATCTCGCCCTACAATGCTGATGGCACCTATAATACCAGCGGTGCGGGCATTGGCGCGGGCGCCAATATTAACCCGACTACCGGCTCGCCCCTGCTGCCTGGCTACTACAACCCGGTAGTGGACCTGGACAACAACTCGTTTACCTCCGAAAGCAACCAGGTGCAGGGTAGCTTATACGCGGACCTGGAAATTGTCAAGGGCCTGCACCTGCGCACCACCTACGGCATTGACAACCTGAACTTCGAGGACAAATCCTACTACACCTCTCTCGCCGGCGACGGCTTCTCTACCCAGGGTTCGGCAAGCGACTACTACCGCACCAATAAGCGCTGGGACTGGCAAAATACCATCCAGTACGACCGCACGCTGGGCGAAAACCACAGCCTCTCGCTGCTACTCGGCAATGAGCAGCAGTATACCGAAACCCAGCGCTGGGGCGCAACCCGCACAGCCGTGGCCGACCCCTTCTTCACTACCTTCCAAGGCAATTACATCAACATCGCGGCCTCGGGCAACTCGCAGGGTGCCAACTACCTGGCTTCGTTCTTTGGTCGCTTCAACTACAGCTACGCCCACAAGTATCTGGCCACGCTCAACGTGCGCCGCGATGGCTACTCGGCCTGGGCTCAGAAGTGGGGCAACTTTTACGGGGCTTCGCTAGGCTACGTAGTGTCGGAAGAAGACTTCTGGAAGAATGCTTCTTTTGCTAACACCTTTGATTTCCTGAAATTTACGGGCAGCTACGGCAGCGTGGGCAACAACCAGGGCATCTTCGATTATGCCTCGCAGCAGCTCTATGGCTCGGCTTTATATGGCAACAGCGGCACGTTCTACCTAACCTCGGTCGGCAACCCCAACCTATCGTGGGAAACCAGCAAGAAGACCGACGTCACCATGTCGTTTGGCCTGCTGCAAAGCCGCCTGACGGGTGACGTAGGCTACTACCGCAGCACCATCGACGGCCTGATTCTGGACGTGCCGCAGGCTCCTTCGCGCGGCATTCCCAACATCAACGGCGCGGGCACGCTTGGCAACTCTATTCCCGCCAACGTGGGCTCAATGCGCAACGAAGGTGTCGAAGTGAACCTACGCTTTAATGCTATTCAGAACAAGGCTTTCTCCTGGACGGTAACCGGCAACCTAACGACGCTCAAAAACCGGGTGCTGTCACTACTGACCGATGACCAGCGCATTGGCACGGCCACCTCGGGCCTCGAAACCTCGAACTATACCACCGTGGGCCGCTCTATCGGCTCGATTCTGGCCGTGCAGGACCTGGGGGTGAACCCGCTCAATGGTCAGCGCATGATTCGCAAGGCCGACGGCACCGTGGTGCAGTACAATCACCAGGGCACCACCGGCGCCGGCGGCACACCGGGCTGGACCACCCTGGATGGCAAAAATGCCACCGGCCCCACGCAGCTCACCGACGGCCTCTACTATGGCCCTACCCTGCCTACCTGGTACGGCGGCCTCGACAACACGTTCCGCTTCAAAAACTTCGACCTAGGCATCTTCATCCAGTATTCGGGCGGCAACTACATCTACAACGGTACCAAATCAGGTCTGCACGACCAGCGTTTCTGGAACAACCAGACCGATATCCTGGGGCGCTGGACCTCGCCCACCGAAACGCCCAGCGCCAAGTTCCCACGCGTGGTGTACGGCGACAACGTATCGAATGGCTCGACCATCGTGATGTCGCAAAACGTGGAGAAGGGCGACTTTGCCCGCCTGCGCAACGTGTCGCTAGGCTACACCTTCGCCTCGGAGCTGCTGACCCACGCGAAGCTCAGCAACGCCCGCGTGTATGTGCAAGTGCAGAACGCGGCCCTTGTGACCCGTTACTCGGGCATCGACCCCGAGGTTTCGACCAATGGTGCCAACAACACGGCCCCCGGAGTTGACCGCAACTCGGTGGGCCAGGCCCGCACCTACACGGCTGGCCTCAATGTTACTTTCTAAGCATCTGTTAGTTATGAAATCAGTATTAAAGAACCGTTTCTCGACGGCCGTGTACACGGTCGCGCTGGCGCTGGGGGCCTTCTCCTGCCAGAAGGATTTGCTTGAGCCCGTACCCGTAACCTATCTGCTACCCGCGCAGGCTTTCGACACCCCCTCACGGGTGCTAGCCCAGGTCAATGGCCTGTATAGCTATGTGAAAACTGGTGGCTTTCTGGGTGGGCGCTACCAGATTTATGGGGACATCCGTGCCAATGACTTCATCAACCGCACCTCCAACGGCGTGACGGGCCTCAGCGTCTGGAACCACACCGAGTCGGAAACCTCGCAGAACGACGTGATTAACACCTGGGGCTTTGGCTACGCGGCTATCAACCAGGTAAATATTTTCCTGGCTAGCCTCGATGCGAATGCCGACAAGCTGAACGCTGCGCCCTTCCCGACCGGCTACGCCGCCACGGCTACCAACTACCGCGCTGAGGCCCGGCTGCTGCGCGCCCTGTGCTACTACTCGCTGCTTCAACTCTACGCCCGGCCCTATATCGAGGGTGCGGGCTCGCGGCCCGGCCTGCCCCTGCGCCTAACGGCCGAAACGCAGCTGAGCAGCAACAATGACCTGGCCCGCAGCACGGTAGCCCAGGTATACGACCAGATTATTCTTGACCTCAACTTCGCTGAGCAAAACCTGCCGCTCACGTACACGGCCAGCCAGAACGGGGTGAGTACCAGCACCCTGAACGTGACGCGCGCTCACCGCAACACGGCCATCGCCCTCAAAACGCGGGTGTATCTGAGCATGGGCCGCTACGACGACGTAATTCGGGAAGCCAACAAACTAGTGCCAACAACCGCCCCCTACGTGGCCCCAAACGGGGTACCTAATGCCCTTGTGTCGTCGGTAGCGGCCGTGTTTGCCGCCCCGCAGGAAACCACCGAGAGCATTCTGTCTTTCCCCTTCACGGCCCAGGATACCCCTGGTACTCAGAACCAGCTGGCCTACTACTACCTACCCTCCTCGCTGGGTGGCAACGGCGAATATGGTCTGAACACGGGCGCCGGCAGCATCGTAGCCAATTCCGGCTGGGATGCCGCCGATGCCCGCCGCACCAACTTCGTAGTGAAAGTGGGCACCGAGTCGTTTTTAAAGAAATACCCCACCGGCACGCCCTACACCGACAAAGCGCCGGTTATCCGCTACGCCGAAGTGCTGCTGAACCTGGCCGAAGCCCGCGTGCGCTCAACCAACTCGGTCGATGCCCAGGGTCTGGCGCTGCTCAACGCCGTGCGCACCCGCTCGCTACCCACGGGTGCCTACCCCACCTTCACCTCGGTAAGTGCTATGACCGACGCCATCCTGCTGGAGCGCCGCATCGAGTTTCTGGGTGAGGGCCTGCGCGATAACGACCTCATGCGCCTCGACGCCACTATTCCCGGCAAAGGCTCGGTGGGCGCGGTAGACCCTACCAACACGCTCTACGTGTGGCCCATCCCTGCTACCGAACTGGCCACCAACCAGCTCATGACCCGCAACTAGGCCCTACCCCGCCTAGCCAACCCAAAGAGGCTTGCCCACTACTGAGCAAGCCTCTTTTTTTGTGCGATAAGTTCCGGGTGCCGCGTGGTTCAGCCGCCCTACCCCCGCGCCACGAGGTAGGCGTGGTCGCGCAGAATAGTTTGCAGAAAAGCCTCGTCGGGCAGGTCGGTATGCACGCCGAGCAGCTGCTTTATTTTAGTGGCCGTTTCATTGAGCAGCAAATAATTACCCTGCTTAACGGAGCGGCTCAGCAGCTGGCGCAGCAGGGCCACGTCGTGGTCGCTGAGGTCGGCCGCCTGCGGAAAAACGGGCTGGTAGCCGGCCAGCGCGGCCGGGCTGGGCAGGTCGGCCAGCACCTCGGGCCGGGGCCGCAGGCTGATGACGCTGGTGCCAGCGGCCAGGTCGCCGAGGCGTTGGCCCTTGCCGTTGATGGCGATAACCACCACGGCCACGATGCCGCCCCCAAACCCAAAATCGACCAGCCGCAGCAGCCAGCGCAGCAGGTAGTCGCCCACGCGCGGCGCGGTGCCGTCGAGGCGCACCACGCGCAGGTCGCGGGCCTTTTTGCCTACGGTCTGGCCGTTAAAGAAGATTTCGCAGAGCAGAAAATAGAACACGTAGGGCGCGGCGATAATAACCATAATGCTGATGGCGGCTATGCCGACGGCGCTGCTCCAGTCGGTAGTGCGGCTCTCGTGGTTGCCCGAGGCCAGCGTGCTGAACAGCACCGCCCATAGCACGCCCCAGGCAATGAGAACGAGGTAGTCGATGAGCGTGGCCACGATGCGGTCGCCGAGGCTGGCCACCTCGTATTCGAGCGTCACGTTTTGGGTAGTATGGATGCGAATAGTCGCCATAGGGCCGGGGCAGAGAATATCGGGCCGAAAAATACATCGACCCGGCTAAGTAGCTATGCGGTGGCGGCCTATCTTTAAGGCCCCATCCCCGCCAACTTATGCGCGAAGCCGCTTTTCTGCGTCAAAACCAGGCCCGCTGGCAGCAGTACGAGGCGCGCCCGGCCACCAATCCCGACGAGCTGGCCGCCCGCTTCGTGGCCCTCACCGACGACCTGGCCTACGCCCAGACCTTCTACCCCGCCTCGCCCACCACGGCTTACCTCAACACGTTGGCCGGCAAGTTGCACCAGTCGCTCTACCGCAACAAGGCCGAGCAGCCGCGCCGCCTGGGCCACTTCTGGGCCGTGGAAGTGCCGCTGGTGGTGGCCCGGCACCAGGCGGCGCTGGCCTGGGCGCTGGGCCTGTTCGTGCTGTTCACGGCGCTGGGCGCGCTCTCAGCGGCTTATGATACTGATTTTCTGCGGGTAGTGCTCGGCGACGACTACGTGAACCAGACGCTGGCTAACATCCGGCGCGGCGACCCAATGGCCATTTACAAGTCGGGCGGCTCGGCGGTGATGTTTCTGGGCATCGCGGGCAACAACCTGTACGTGGCCTTGCGCACCTTCGCCTGGGGCCTCACGCTGGGGGTAGGCACGCTGTACTCGCTCTTTTTTAACGGCCTGATGCTGGGCGCGTTTCAGTATTTTTTCTACCAGCAGCACGTGCTGCTGCCCTCGCTGCTCACCATCTGGATTCACGGCACGCTCGAAATCCCGAGCATCGTGCTGGCCGGCGGGGCGGGCTTTATACTGGGCGGCGGGCTGCTGTTTCCGGGCACCTACGGGCGGCGCGAGTCGCTGGCCCGCGCCGCCCGCGATGCCATCAAGCTGGCGCTGGGCCTGGTGCCCATTATCGTGGCGGCCGCTTTTCTGGAAAGCTTCGTGACGCGCCACACCGAAATGCCGGTGGCCCTGAGCCTAAGCATTATTGGTGGCTCGGCGGCGTTTATCGTCTGGTACTTCGGCATTTACCCGCGCGTGGTGATGGGTAAGCGATGATGTCCGTCATTGCGAGCGCAACGCAGTGGAGCGCGGCAATCTTTCCTTCACAATAGGGTGGTAATCAAGTGAAAATAGATGCCAAGGAAAGATTGCCGCGCTCCACTGCGTTGCGCTCGCAATGACAAACAACTAACAATCAATCCTTCAACAATCAACTATGAGAAACACCTACACTACCCCCGCCGACTTTTGGCAAGAGCGGGATTTTGGAGCCAAGATTTCGGCGGCCTTCGAGTTTATTGGCGTGCATTGGCGACCGCTGGGGCGGGTGCTGCTTTACCTGGTGGTGCCGTTTGCGCTTATTCAGGGCATTGTGGCGGGCGCGCTTCAGCTGCACGTAGTCAACGCAATACGCCACAGCATCTCAACCGGCAGCGGGTTTTCGGTGCGATACAGTAACTACCTATCGGCATTTCAATCGCCGTGGTATTTTCTGAGCAGCGTACTGGGTATTTTGTTTCAAGCCGTGCTCATTCTTAGCGTATATGGCTACCTCACGTGCTGCGTGTATGCCGAGCAGCCGGGCGTGCCCGTCACCGTACCAGCGGTGTGGGCAGTGGTAAAAAGCAAGCTCCTGGGCACGTTTTTTTCGCTGCTGGGCGTGTGGCTGCTCATTGGGTTTGGGTTCGTGTTTTTCTTTGTGCCGGGCGTGTATATGCTCATAACGCTCAGCCTGTTTTTTGCGGTCAGCACATTTGAAAACAGCGATTTTCTGGCTACCGTCAGCCGGTGCATCGACTTGGTAAAGGGCAAGTGGTGGTCTACTTTCGGACTGCTGGCTATCATGGTACTCCTGCTTTACCTGGCAATTGCCAGTATCGGGGCGGTGCTGGTGATGGCCGGCGGCGCCAAGGCAATACTGACCACCACCTCGACCTTGCCTTCGTCGGTTTTAGTGGTGTTCAATGCCCTGAAAGGCTTGTTTTCGGTCATATTTTACGTGCCGATTATGCTGGTACTGGCCTTTCAGTACTTCAACCTGGTGGAGCGCAAAGAAGGCCTGGGTTTACGTCTGCTCGTGGACAAGCTAGGCAATACGCAGGCCGTAGCGGAAGCGCAGTCGAGCCACTACCAGCCCGACGAAGAAGGCGAGTACTAACGCATTGCTTCTTTCGCGCCCCGCTACCGCTGCGGCACAACTTATTTCGGCATTCGTATGCGCCGCTTACCTCTGTTTTTATTGCTCGTACTGCTTCTAGTTGGCGGCCCCGCGCTGGCGCAGGGGCCGGCCGCGTGGCGCCGCCTGGCCCAGCCGCGCGCCGATACCAGCGCGGCCGCGCCCCTACCCCCCCCCGCGGCGTCGATGCCCGTGCGCCGCCCGGCCGCCGCCCGTTTGCGCGAGCTGCGCGGCCAGCGCGACTTGCAGTACGTGGAGGTGCGCGAGGAGCCGACGCAACCCAGCCTCTGGCAGCGGCTGCTGGGCTGGCTGTGGCGGCAGCTGGCAGGCACGCGGGACACGCAGGGCAGGCGCACTATCTGGGACGTATTTTTCTACGGCCTCATGGCGGCGGCGCTGGTTTTCGCGGTGCTGAAATTGTTGCAGGTGGATATTACCCGCGCTTTTGGCCGCGCGCCGCGTGGCTTACCCCTCGCCTACGAGGTGGGCCAGGAAAATATCCACGAGCTGAACTTTGCTGACGCTATTGCCCAGGCCGAGGCCGTCGGCAACCGCCGCCTGGCGCTGCGCCTGGGCTACCTGCAGCTGCTCAAGCAGCTCACCGACCGCGACTTTATTGCCTGGCAGCCCGACAAAACCAACCAAATATACCTGCGCGAGCTGGCCGCCAGCTACCCGGCCGGCCGCCCCGCCTTCGCCGAGCTCACGCGGCAGTTTGACTACAGCTGGTATGGTGAGCTGCCCCTCTCGGCCGACCTTTACCAGCAGGCGCGGGCCGCCCAGCAGCAGCTGGCCGGGCAGCTAGCGACCGTGGCGCCGGGCCGCCCGCAGCCCGCCTGATTTTTGCCCCGCTTGTTCTGATGTCGTTGCCCCGTATTTTACTCGACTGTGAGCCGCTGAAAGACCGCAACAGCGGCTTCAGCCATTTCGTGGTGCCGCTGGCCCACGAGCTCATTCGCCAGAACCACCGCTACCGGCTGTATTGCTACGTGCCGCCGAACGAAGTGGGCGGGCTGGGCCACGAGGGCGTGCGCTACCTCACCCAGCGCAGCTTTCATAAGTACCTGAACCCGCCCAGCTACGGCTTTCGGCTGTGGCACGCCACCTCGCAGCTGAGCTGGTACGTGCCCACCAGTCCCTTCACGAAGGTGGTGTTGACGGTACACGACCTCAATTTTCTGCACGAAAACCCCGACGAGCGCACCTACGCGCGGCAGCTGGCGATGGTGCGCCGCAACATTCAACGCGCTGACTACCTGGTCACCATCTCCGACTTCGTGCGCCAGGACATCCTGCGCCACGCCGACCTACTCGGCTATAGCGGCCGCCAGCCGCTGCGCTACGTGCCGCGCGGCGTGGAGGCGCTGGCGCTGGCGCCCGCTGGCCACGCGCCGGCCTGCGTGCCGCGCCGGCCTTTCCTGTTTGGGCTGGGCACTATTAATGCCAAGAAGAACTTTCACACGCTGCTCGCGCTGCTGCCAGATGCTGATTATGAGCTGGTTATCGCGGGTAGCTTTGCCGAGGCCGACTACGTAGCCGGCCTGCGCGCCGCCGCCGCCCAGGCCGGCGTGGCCGACCGCCTCACGGTGCTCACCGGCATCAGCGAGGCCGATAAAACCTGGTATTATCAGCACTGCGCGGCGTATTTGCAGCCCTCGCTGGCCGAGGGCTTTGGCCTGCCGGTGGTGGAGGCCATGCAACTGGGTAAGCCCGTTTTTCTGAGCCGCCTCACCTCGCTGCCCGAGGTAGGCGGCACGGCGGCGTACTACTTCGACGACTTTTCGGCCGAAGGAATGCGGCAGACGCTGGCCGCCGGCCTGGCCCGGCACTCGCCCGAACGGGCCGCGGCGGCGCGGGCCCAGGCCGGGCAGTTTGGCTGGCCGCGGGCGGCGGCCGGGTATTTGGCTGTTTACCAAGAATTACTGGGCTGTTAATCCGCTACGCACTTTGACTACTTTCCGCTGGTATCTGCTCGGTATCCTGGCCCTGTTCGGGGCCTACGTGGCGCTGGAATACTACCGCCCCAAGCCCCTCGACTGGTCGCCCACGCTCAGCAGCAAGGACAAGATTCCGTACGGCACCTTCGTGCTCTACGACGTGCTGCCGCAGGTGCTGGGCACTGACTCGGTGGCCAACGTGCGCCGGCCCATCTTCAACCAGTTGCTGGGCAGCGAGGAGCCCCAGTTGCGCAACGGCCGGCCCACCAACGTCACCTTCGCCGACGACTCGGTAGATGCCGCCAACGACCAGGCCGCCGCCGCACTCGAAGCCGCGGCCCTCCCCCTGGCCGCTACCCGCGCGCAGTATATTTTTATCAACCAGGAATTTACGGCCAGCCAGCTGGAGGTGAACGCCTTGCTGCGCTTCGTGGCGCAGGGCCACGACGTATTTATCGCGGCCGAAGATTTTCCGGCGCGCCGCCGGGCCGGCTCGCTGGTCGATACGCTGGGTTTTCGAACCTACCCGGCCGACTCGACGCTGGCGCGCGTGCTGGGCCCCGGCCTGGGCCGGCGCGACTCGGTGGCGCTGCACCTGCTGGGCGCGGGCCCGGCGGCCGCGCCGTTCTGGTTCAATGCTTCGGCGGTGGGCTACCGGCTGGCCCTCACGGCGCGCCGGCGGCACCAGGGCGCTACCCTCGCCGCCGATGCCCAGGGCCGGCCGGTGCTGCTGCGCCTCGACCACGGGCGCGGGCATTTTTACCTGTGCTCGGTGCCGCTGGCCTTCGGCAACTACTGGCTGCTGCGACCCCGCACCGCCGATTTTGCCTTCGCGGCGCTCTCGCAGCTGCCCGCCAGCCGGCCCGTGTGGTGGGATGAGTACCAGAAGCAGGGCCGCGCCGGCGAGCAGTCGGTGCTGCGCGTGGTGCTGGGCCACCCGGCGCTGCGCACGGCTTACTACCTGCTGCTGGCCACGGGTCTGCTCTTCGTGCTGGTGGAGGCCCGGCGGCGGCAGCGCATCATCCCCACTATCAAACCCTTGCCCAATACCACGCTGCTGTTTACGCGCACCGTGGCGGGCCTCTACCAGCAGGGCCGCAACCACGCCCGGATTGCGGAGAAAAAAACCGCCCTGTTTCTGGACTACCTGCGCACCCGCTTCCACGAGCCTACCCCCGACCTGGCCGACGACGCCTTCCGCGAGCGCCTGAGCCAGAAGGCGGGCGTGCCCCGCCCCCGCGTGGATGAGCTGGTGCGGCTCATCAATTTTGCCCGCACCGCGCCCGCCGTGGCAGACCGTGAGCTGCTTATCTTGAGCCGCGCCATCCAGGATTTTAAGCGCGAAAGCCGATGAGAAATCACTTTTGCACTGTGCCGGGAATTGGCCTTTTTAGTAAATTGTACTTTATTAATAATCCCGGTTTATAGCTCATTTAAGGCACTTTTGGCGCACTTTTCCGGCTGTTTCGCGCTCTTGCCGACCCGCAAGTCAGGGCGCGGCGCGGTGGGCACCGCACTTTTATTCGCTATTTAATTCTCCGGCCTCGCCACGTTTCATGGAACCCGAAACTCACTCACCCGACTCCGCCCGCCCTACCCCACCGCCCGCGCCTGAAGCGGCTGCCATGCCTGCGGCGGCCAGCACGCTCACCGCTGACGCGCCCGCCGCCGAAGCCTTTGCCCCGCGCACCGACCTGGCGCAGCTTACGGCCCACACCCAGGCCGTGCGCGAGCAGATTGGCCAGGTGATAGTGGGCCAGCAGGATTTGCTGGAGCTGCTGCTCACGGCCCTGCTCGCTGATGGCCACGTGCTGCTGGAGGGCGTGCCGGGCGTGGCCAAAACCCTCACCGCCAAGCTGCTGGCGCGCACGCTCGACGTGCCGTTCAGCCGCATCCAGTTCACGCCCGACCTGATGCCGGCCGACGTGCTGGGCACCAGCATTTTCCGGCCGGCGCGGGGCGATTTCGAGTTTCGGCCCGGCCCCATTTTCGCCAGCGTGGTGCTGATTGACGAAATCAACCGCGCCCCGGCCAAGACCCAGTCGGCGCTGTTTGAGGTGATGGAGGAGCGCACCGTGACCCAGGATGGCACTGCCCACCGCATGACCACGCCCTTCGTGGTGCTGGCTACGCAAAACCCTATCGACCAGGAAGGTACCTACCGCCTGCCCGAGGCGCAGCTCGACCGCTTTCTGTTCAAGCTGAACGTGGGCTACCCCACCCTGGTCGAGGAAATCCAGATTTTGCAGGGCCACCACAGCGGCTTCGGCGGCACGCCGCTAGAAAAAGTAAAAGCGGTGCTTTCCGCTTCTGACCTGGCCGCCCTGCGCCAGCAAGTGGGCCAGCAGCGCGTGGAGGCCAACGTGCTCGAATACATTGCCAAAATCGTGGGCCAGACGCGGGCGCACAAGGCCCTGTACCTGGGCGCCTCGCCCCGCGCCAGCATCGCGCTGCTCAACGGCGCGAAGGCCCTGGCGGCCTTGCGCGGCCGCGACTTCGTGACGCCCGAGGACGTGCAGTTTCTGACCGCGCCGGTGCTGCGCCACCGCATCATGCTCACGCCCGAGCGCGAGATGGAAGGCGGCACGGCCGATGAGGTGGTGCGGGCGATTGTGCAATCGGTGGAAGTTCCGAGGTAGGTTTTTTAGTTGAATAACGTCTGTCATTGCGAGCGCAGCGCGGCAATCGCACCCGCACGATGCCCACGCCGCTTGTTCGTCCATCGTTCGGGTACGATTGCCGCGCTGCGCTCGCAATGACAAAATGCTTATATGAACTTTTTCCTCACCAAACGCTTCTTTTACCTCTTCGCCGCGCTCATCGCGGGCTTCGTGGTGGCGTTTTTCCTGCCCTGGCTGCTGGGGCCGATGGAAATCCTGCTCGGCGCGGCGGGGCTGCTGACGCTGCTTGACGCGCTGCTGCTTTATGCCCCTACGAAGGGTAGCCCTACCCCCCTTTTTGGGCGGCGGGCGCTGGGCGACAAGCTCTCGAATGGCGACGACAACGAGGTACGGCTGTTCCTGGAAAGCCGCTACCACTTTGGCATTCAGGTGGAAGTGATTGACGAGATTCCGCACCAGTTTCAGCGGCGCGACGTGCTGTTTGAGGCCAGCATCGCGCCAGGGCAGACGCAGGTTATTACCTACCAGCTGCGGCCCGTGAAGCGCGGCGAGTACGAGTTTGGGGCCCTGAACGTGTACGCGGCCTCGCCGCTGCGGCTGGTGCGGCGGCGCTTCCGCTGCGAGCCGGGGGGTAGGGTGGTGCCGGTGTACCCGTCGTTTTTGCAGATGCGGCAGTACGAGCTGCTGGCCATCCACAACCGCCTTACGGAGGTGGGCGTGAAGCGCATCCGGCGGGTGGGGCAGAGCATGGAGTTTGAGCAGCTCCGGCCCTACGCCGGGGGCGACGACCCGCGCACCATCAACTGGAAAGCCAGCGCCCGGCGCGCCGGCGGGGGTAGCGATACGCTGGTAGTCAACCACTTTCAGGACGAGCGCGCCCAGCAGGTGTATTGCCTCATCGACAAAGGCCGGGTGATGCGGATGCCGTTTGAGGGCCTGAGTCTGCTCGACTACGCCATCAACGCCACGCTGGTGATGAGCAATATCGCGCTGCTCAAGCACGACAAGGCGGGGCTGATTACGTTTTCCAACAAGCCGGGGGCCACGGTGCCCGCCGAGCGCCGGCCGGGCCACCTGCGCACCATCCTGGAAGTGCTTTATCGCCAGAAAACCCAGTACCTCGAAACCGACTACGAGCGGCTCTACGCCACGGTGCGCGCCAAGATTAAGCAGCGCAGCTTGCTAATTTTGTTCACCAACTTTGAAACCTTGCAGGGGATGGAACGGCAATTGCCCTACCTGCGCGCCCTGAGCAAGGCGCATTTGCTGCTGGTCGTGTTCTTCGAAAACACTGAGTTGCGCACCTTCCTCGACGCGCCAGCTGACACGACGGCCGACGTGTATAACCAAACCATCGCCGAAAAATTTCAGCAGGAAAAGCGCCAGGTAGTGCTCGAATTGCAGCGCTACGGCATTCAGGCGCTTCTTACCCCGCCGCAATTGCTGACGGTGAATACGATAAATAAATACCTGGAATTCAAGGCCAGGGGACTTATATGAGCACGCAGAGTTTCGCGAAGTTGGCAGAGTTTCGCAAAGTTTTTTTCTCTTCGCCTTCGCGAAACTCTGCCAACTTCGCGAAACTCTGCGCTAAAATTTTACTGGTCTTCTCCGGTTTCACCGCCCACGCCCAGCGCCCGCTGCTGCCGGTGCCCGCGCAGGCTACCTGGCAGGCCGGCCACTACCGCTTCGCCACCGCGCCGCTGCTGGCCCTGCGCCGCCAGCTTACCGGCCCGGCCGGCTCCCAGGACGAGAGTTACCGCCTGCGCGTTACAACCACTGGCGCGAGCCTCACGGCAGCCTCCCCGCTGGGTATCCAGCGCGGGCTGGCCACGTTTCGGCAGGTGCTGGAGCGCACGCCGCGCGGCTGGCGGGCGCAGTTTTGCGACATCCGCGACCAGCCGCGCTTTGCCTGGCGCGGGCTGATGATTGACCCGGCGCGGCACTTTCTGCCGGTGGCCGTCATCAAACGCAATATCGATGGCATGGCCGCCGTGAAGCTCAACGTGCTGCACTGGCACCTGAGCGACGACCAGGGCTGGCGCGTGGAGAGCAAGCTGTTTCCGCGCCTGCACACCGTGGCCGGCGCCACCGGCTACTACACCCAGGCCGAGGTGCGCGAGGTGGTGCGCTACGCCACGCAGCGCGGCATTCGGGTGGTGCCCGAGTTTGACCTGCCGGGCCACACCGGCGCGCTGCTGGCCGCCTACCCCCGCCTGGCCTCCAGTGACTCTATTAAGGCGGTGCCCGTGCGCTGGGGCGTGCTCAACATCGCCCTCGACCCTACCCGCGAGGGCACCTACACCATGCTCGACTCGGTGCTGACGGAGATGAGCGGGCTGTTTCCGGATAAGTATTTTCACATTGGCGGCGATGAGAACGACGGCCGGCAGTGGCGCCACAGCCCGCGTATCGTGGCCTTTATGCAGCAAAAAGGCTTCGTGAATGCCAAGGGAGTAGTGGACAAGCATCAGCTCCAGAACTACTTCAACCGCCGGATGCTGACCATTTTGCAAAAGCTGGGCAGGACGATGGTGGGCTGGGATGAAATCCTGGGTCCCGACCTGCCCGCGCCGGTCGTGATTGAGAGCTGGCGTGGCCCCAAGGGCGTAGCCGAGGCCGTGAGCCAGCGCCACCCGGCCCTGCGCGCCAACGGCTACTACCTCGACCTCTACTTGCCGGCCGCCAGCCACTACGCCGCCGACCCGCTGCAAGGCATCCCCGACTCGCTGCAAAGCCGCGTGCTGGGCGGCGAGGCCGAAATGTGGAGCGAGTTTGCCGACAGCGTTATCTACGAAAGCCGGGTGTGGCCCCGCGCCGCCGCCGTGGCCGAGCGCCTCTGGAGCCCCGCCGCCCTGAGCCAGGACGTGCCCGACCTGTACCGCCGCCTGGCTTTCGTGAGCGAGGAACTGGGCGCGCTGGGCCTGCGCCACCGCCGCGCCCCGGCCGCGCTGCTGCGCCAGTTGGCCGCGGCCTACCCGGCCGCCCTACCCGCCCTGCAAACCCTGGCCTCGGTAATAGAGCCGGTAAAAGAGTACAAGCGCCACTTCCAGGGCTTTAAATACACCACCGAAACGCCGCTGACCCGCCTCGTAGATGCCGCCCCGGCCGAGTCGGAAGTGGCCCGCCGCTTCGGCGCCATGGCCGATAGCCTGGTAGCTGAGCTGAGCATCGCGGTGCCCAAATTTCCGGCCGTTCCCCCTACCCTCTCGCCGGCCGCCCAGCGCCAGCTGGTCAGCCTGCAAAACCAGCTCGCCGGCTGGCAGCGCGCCACCGAGGCCCTACCCCCCTTGTTTGTGCTGAGCCCCAGCCTGGCCGACTATTCGCCGCTGGCCGCCCAGCTCAGCATTATCGCCAACCTGCTCAGCGAGCGCCTCACGCAGCTGGCACAGGGCCAGGCCCCGCCGCCCGCCTGGCAGGCCGCCGCCAAGCTCCAGCTCGACGCCGCCCAGAAGCCCGCCGGGCAAGCCGAGCTGGCTATTATCGGCGCGGCGCGCCGGCTGGTGGGGCTGTAGCGCGAAGTTTCCACTTCGTGCGCGAGCGCAGCGAACCGGCAGAACCGGGCGGCGCGAACGACCCTGCTCGCTGCACTCGCGCACGAAGTGGAAACTTC
>JAABUK010005766.1_pt1 | contig 19009 bp, 20 predicted proteins | sample 5559141 | NCBI WGS metagenome assembly JAABUK01 (sample SAMN10711869, study PRJNA513367) | rock metagenome | isolation source: Antarctica rocks | place: Antarctica: Victoria Land, Pudding Butte nord | collected 2016-01-03 | reverse complement strand
TCTCCGGCCTATCTTGGCCCAATTTCCTTCATATTAAGGCCCATTCTCAGGGGCATTCTAGATACTTGCTAGACAGTCAATTCTATCACTTTGATTGTACTCAATTCGATTCTCCACAGACAAAAAGAGCTATTTCAGCCATTTGTCTGACAGTTTTCAACTACTGCTTCAAACTGCGCTTCGATGAGGATGGGGAGGCATGGATTTTGCGCTTTCCAGTCGAGGGCGACACTATGGACCCTGTTCGAAAGGTGCTTCGCGAAGCTACTGTGATGAGATTCGTGGGGGAGAAGACGACTATTCCAGTCCCTAAAGTCATAGCATTCGGAATAGCTGAAGGGAAATTCCTAGGACTCGGGCCATTTATCATTATGGAGTTTGCGCGTGGAGAACGGTTGGATGAGTGCCTCTTTGACGAAGAGGACAACTTACGCCACAACATCGGAGAATCAGTCTGGGAGATCATATACAGGCAGATGGCAAGAATATATCTGCAGCTGTCAGCGCACAGCTTTGATAGCGTTGGGGGGCTGCATTTGGATGAAGCAGGTCGTGACCGGTCCTGGTCCATTCTGACTAGTCCGATCACTCTAAAGATGAACGAGCTCGAGAGATTGGGAGGTGTGATCGTGAAGGGTAAATATTCTCCAAGAGATCTCCTCGCCTATACATTTGCTAACGATCCTTTGCCACGCCAGATCACCCTGGCCCTTTCACCACAACGACGGAATACCTGCAGCACCTCACCGAAGAAAGCATGCTTCACCTCCGAGACAGTCCGAACAGTATCGACGACGAGACGGAAGCACGCGATGCGTATCTATCTCTCCATGCGTTAAAGGCCATGGCGGGTCATTTCACCAGTAGGGACGACAAGAACGACCATAAATTGTTCGGCGACGACATTCGCTTTGGGAACATACTCGTTGACAAAGAGACCTTCCAGATCACCGCTGTGCTAGATTGGGAATTTTGGTACGTTGCGCCGGCTCAGTTCCTGAATTCTCCGCCCCCGTGGCTGATGCTGAAAGAGCCATGGGAGTGGGATCAAAACGATGAGGAGGAGTACAAGGTCAAATTGAGATTATACACAAAAATTATGGAGGAAGAGGAAGAAGCAAGTGGTCAAGACCACTCTTTCTCATGTTTGATGCAACGATACATGGACGATGGAACATTTTGGTACAACTTAGCAGTTCGGGAGAGCTTCTGTCTGCCGCAATTGATGAAGCATTGCTGGGCTCTGAAGACCATGCAGGGCTTGGAACCTCCCAGCGATTTAGACTCGTTTTTGAATTATAAGATGGATCAACTCCGGCATCGTAGAGGTGCGATAGTGGTCAACGGCAACCCGAAGTAGAATACCATGTCAGTCTGCGACTTCAACCTACCATTACACATGCCCTCCTTCTCTAGTTTGGCATACAGCATCTCTTCGGTCGTCTCGTCTCGTCGCCGTTGTCGTCGACAGCCTCTTTCTCTGCTAGGATTCCCACGGATCAGTTATTGTTGCTACAGCCAATTCTCTAGATCTCAAAATATACCTCGAACTCTAGACCGTTCGTTTCTGATCTCATCTGCCCGTTCGAATCATGCGGTTTACTGCTGACTGGTCTGCTCTGACTCCCTCGTTGAGCCTGGCATCGAACTTTGGAACGGTTGATGAGCGGTGGTGCTTGTGCAAGACAGATGATACAATATGATCGCCATTGATTGGAATCTCTTGCATATCCGCAACCAATCACCTCCACTTAGACACCCACGTCGGCGCTCTATCCGGCCCTCTTTCTTGTATGACAGCAAGCGCTTGCTTGTCTAGATCTGATCATCGGCTATGCTTGCTCATGCGCGAACGTCTCTGCTCGTCATCGCTCGAACAACCGTTATCGTCGCTGCTGGGATCAGGATCGCTACGCTCAAATCATCGTCGTCATCGATATTGAGCGACTAACTCCCTTGCGATGTAAGAGTCAAGAGTCTAGGCCTCTACAACTATGCCTTGTGTCACTGAATTGGTGACCCTTCCTGATTGACAATAGCGTTGCCGCGCTCTAGCGTCAAATTCTGCTGCAGCCTTGGCACGAGGAACAGCAAAAATCGAAATCTGGGTGTTCTTCGTGCCAAGACTGTAGCCAAAAATCCAATTTTTGGTGCTCCTTGTGCCAAGGCTGCAGCAGAATTATGACGCTAAATGCGGCAACACTATTCCTAATAGAGTAACGACGTATTGGTCAGAGAGGCTTCAAGCCAAATCGAGAGTGGTGTGTCTTGGCGTAAATGTTCATCGTGAAATGCTGAGGAGCTCGGCCTTCTGCTTCGTACTCCTCACCAACAAACATACATCGAGCGAAAGATTCAACAATAGAACTAACGATGGCCTGGCGAAGTCAAGGCATCACTGGCTCGAACAACATCCCTCTTGGAAATCGCCGCCGATTCGGAGGCGACGATGGCGACACTCAGGATGGTGGCTACACTCCCTCCTCCTCGTCTGCTGGAATGGCTGATTCGAGCTACAAACGTGGTCGTAGTCCTGTCAGAGGTATGCTAAAGCATTACGCCGGTTGAGATACACACTAACATGTTCTTGATAGATTCTGTAGTTGATGGCGTGAAGCCGCGCAAGAAGCGCAATCGATGGGGAGATGCGGAGGAGAATAAAGCAGCAGGCCTTATGGGTCTTCCAACAATGATCAAGGCCAATATGACTACCGAGCAGCTTGAGGCTTACACCCTCCATCTTCGTATCGAAGAGATCAGCCAAAAGCTCAGGATCAACGATGTTGTGCCCGCAGATGGAGATAGGTAAGCAATTCAGCCTCGCTCCCCAATAGAATAGATACTAATCCATCATCAGATCGCCATCACCTCCACCACAGTACGATAACTTCGGTCGACGTGTTAACACTCGAGAGTATCGATATCGGAAACGTCTGGAAGATGAGCGTCATAAGCAGATCGAGAAGGCCATGAAGATCATCCCGAATTATCATCCGCCTTCTGATTACAGACGTCCTACTAAGACACAGGAAAAGATCTACGTGCCTGTCAACGACTACCCCGAGATTAACTTCAGTATGATAACTAACCCTCTAACTCCACTGTCCTTTGCCGTTTCTGTTCTTTCATCCTCCCTCCAGACAAGCGTTTATTTCGCTCAGCTTGCTATGTTCAATCAAACTTCCAGCACTAACACTAACTCTCTGCTTTTTGCGCCTTCACATACATGATGAGATTCAAAGACTAACACTTAGCTTTCCCATCACTAAAGTTGGACTCCTCATCGGACCCCGTGGCAACACCTTGAAGAAGATGGAGACTGAGTCTCTTGCTAAAATCGCTATTCGAGGCAAAGGCTCAGTCAAGGAAGGCAAAGGTCGGTCTGACGCAGCTCACACCAGCAACCAGGAAGAAGATCTACATTGCTTGATCATGGCAGACACGGAAGAGAAGGTCAACAAGGCGAAGAAGCTGATCCACAACGTTATCGAAACTGCAGCCTCAATCCCCGAAGGACAGAATGAGCTTAAACGAAACCAGCTACGAGAGCTGGCAGCTCTCAATGGAACCCTCCGAGACGATGAGAATCAAGCGTGCCAGAATTGTACGTTTTCACCATCCTTCTTTCGCGAATGACGCTGACTTGTTCAGGTGGGCAAATCGGACATCGCAAATACGACTGTCCTGAGCAGCGCAATTTCACTGCTAATATCATCTGTCGGGTTTGTGGCAATGCCGGCCACATGGCTCGTGACTGTACTGAGCGACAGCGCGGAACGGACGCTCGAAATGAGATTCCAGGTGGCTTCGGTGCGCCTCAACGACGCATTGGTGGTGGCGATGCCGTTGACAGGGAATATGAGGTTTGCTCAACTCCATCTCTTGTTTTCCACTGAACCATTGACTAACCTCATGTAGCAACTCATGAACGAGCTTTCTGGCAATCCGGCTGGCAATCCGGTTGGCAATGGGGATTTGCCACCTCAACGAATCGAAGCCGGGCCCGGAGCATACGGCCAAAGCGATTCTTATGGTGGAGATCGTGATCTGAAGCCATGGGAACGCCAGCCAACCGGTGGAGCTGCTCCCTGGCAACGTGATCGAAACGACCGTGGAGGTCGTGATGACTATGTCTCTCGTGATCAGGGTGGTTCATCAGCACGTCCATGGGCGAGCGGAAACAAAGAGAATGATAATTATGGTGGCTATGGTGGCTATGGTGGAGCGCCTAGCGGTGGTGCAGCTCCGTGGCAGCAACAGCAGCAACCTCCTCCGCCCGGAGGACAATCGGGATCCGGCTATGCCGGCTATCCAGGATCTGGCTACGATCAAGGCTATGGCGCACCTCCACCAGCAGCTCCTCCAGGACTCAGTTCATTCCTGCACCAGTATGGCGGAGCAGCACCACCACCTCCTCCTCCGCCTTCAGGAGATGCTCCCCCACCCCCTCCGTCAGATTATCCTCCGCCGCCACCACGAGCATGATTGTGATGCGTTCTTAGGACGGTGACTCTCCACGGCAATCTAAACTGATCGCGAACTGGACTGGTATTTCTGTGGGCCTGAGGTTGGGCTGATTGTCAGCCATTGCCGTTGGCTTGTGGTTGGAATGGTGATAGTATGGAAACCTTCTCCTTGCTTGTTGTGTAATAATATTAGCACTCGAAGTTATTGTAGACCTCACTTGTTTCTTCATTCCATGTTCACCCTATCCATTCTGTATCGGCTTGACACATGGGGACTTCACAATGAGGTATCATAAGGTTGCTGGGAGTATAATCATAGATGAACCGAATTTGTAGCCAGCTGGAAAATGTTAGAACGATTGGTCTTAGTTCATTTCCGAAAATGGCATGGTGGATGTACTTTTGCTTGAAAGCTTCAGTTCTCTGCATTCTCATCAACCAACAACTTCCATCTTCAGCCCTTCGAACTCACTCAATCGTAATCTCCTGCTCAACATCTTCCAAAAGATCTAGGTACTCAACCCTGAAAAGATGCCTCGCTCTCGTGGCGGCCGTTCGGCTCCAGCTCGCGCTCCAAGCGCACCCTCTCGTCCCACCGCCCCTGCTCCTCCACCTCGATCCATGGGCAACCAGCAGCAAACTCGACCAATGTCAACTACTACTGCCCAAAAGCCGCCCGCTCAAGCCGGCGCTCAGCAAAGTCCTGGGCTCTTCGGCCAAATGGCCAGCACTGCTGCGTAAGCATCTCACATTCTTAAAAGTTCTGCACCAGATGGGGGGGAAAATCAACGCTTTCCTTGCCACTTCTCCCCATCCATACAAAGCCCCCCCCCCGACTCTCCCTCAGCAAGCCCAATAGCTAACCCCCAATCTCCATCTCCAGCGGCGTAGCAGTAGGCTCTTCCATCGGCCACGCCATCGGCGGCTTCTTCGGCGGCGGCGGCGGCTCCTCCTCAGCACAAGAAGCACAAGAATTCCAACAAAGCGCAGACCCCTACGCGCAACCCATGGATACCGGTCTCTACAACAGTCAGAGCCAGAACCAGACGGCACCGAGCGGGTCTTCGGGAGCCGAGGACCATCCCTGTGCGGCCGATATAAAGACTTTCACGACGTGCATGAATGAGAATCGGGGGAATATGGATATTTGTGGGTGGTATATGGATCAGTTGAAGGCTTGCAAGCAGGCTGCTAGACTGTACTAGATGGCGTGGGGAGGGGGGGAAGAGGAGGTGGCTGTGGAGGGTGGGTGACTAGGTGGTTGTGTCGGCTGTTGTGGTAGTTGGCATGGCTGAAGGTAGGCCATTGTCAAGGGACACGTATAGCTGCAGCATTAGATTAGACAGAAGCATAGAATAAGCAGCATCATCCCCTCCCAACCTCAAGAACTTGTATGCAAAGCGCGATATGGGAGTCTCCACGGGCTTTCATCTTGCGAAAGCTACTGATTAAAACCCAACCCGATTCCCTGGTAGATGTTCGCTAAAACGCAGCAAAACACACACACACACACACACACACACACCTCCCCCATATTCCCTCCAGATCCCCATGCAGGAAGAAGCTCTCAATGCACCAGCTCGTCCTTCCCCAGAAACTTGGCCATCGGATCATCCGGCATAGCTCTATTTCGCTTAAAGGCCTCCAGCTCCTCCTCCGTGATCCCCTCTCGCATCTCCTGCAGCGTGCGCTTCTTCGCCGTGACTGTGGCCGTTGGCTCTGCGTCTGGATCTGCTTCTGCAGCTGGGGCCTTCGGAGCTATCTGCTGCGTCGTCGTCGGATCTACAATTTCTCCGTCTTGATTCTCGGTGGTTTCCTTTCCGTCTTGTTGCAGCAAGAGCAGATGCCCGCCTTGCAGGCTCTGTGCCATCTCAGACGCCTTCCTCCCTTCCTCGCCCGTGCAGTAGCTGTTCTTGACCAGGGAATGACAGCATGCATATCCCCATTCGAAATTGGACCACCAGCTTCCCCAGACGGAGGTGTGGTTGTTGATCAATACATCCTCTTTGTACTTCGAAGTCGCTGTCCTTTTCACTTCGCCCTTGACGCCCCCACTCTCGTCGTATTCGACATACGTCTCGTTCTCCGCGGCGCGGAAAGGCGCAGGCTTGAGATGTTCCAATCCGCCGTATTTATCTAGTAGGGCTTTGCGGTTTGTTTCTCTTTTCTGCTCCGCGGCTGCCGTTTGCTTCTTGCGAAGGATCTCACCTTCTGTCGGGTTGGCTTGGAGATGCAGTTTCTTAACCCCTCCCGGGATTTCTTTTTCTTGCGTTTCCCAGGCGTAGCGTTGGGCCTTTTCAAACTCGGCCGCGTCGCCGGAGGAGCGCATGAAGTTCTCGTCGGCGAGGAGGGCAGAGGCGGCGTTGTCGGCGCTGGGCCTGGCTGTGGTGCCAGGGCCTATGTCGGCCATTGAGCGGGTTTTGGGGTCATACTTGGCCGATTCCAGGTCTAGGTCTAGCAGGTATTTTGCGGTATCTTCGCGTATGCGTAGGTTGCGGGTTGAGGTGGGCTGATTGCGGCCCATGTCGGTTTCTTCGGCGTATTTGGCCGATTCGATTTCTGGGTCGTCCGCATTCTCCCCGTCCTTGCCGTCATCTGTCTGCTTTTGCCCATTTGTGCCCGAAGTGCCTTTTTTCAGAGCTTCAAGCTCTTTGTATTCATCTACGACCGCCGAGTACTCCCGCGCGTCGTAGCCATTCCAGCGATCTCGCTTTGCGTCCCAGCCTAGTTTGACGTCCTCTACTATCTCATCCGCCTGGATGTCTCTGCCCGTCCATTTCGCACCTTGTTTCCGTGGTCGTGATAGGCATTCTTTGGTCTTATGTGTCATCGCGCCGCAATTCTCGCAGGCACCTTTTCGGAATTTGGTCGCTGCGGGACCTAGCTTCCGGCCTCGATCGTACCATTTTGAAGTCGCGAGGGTGTCTTGGGGAAGAGATTGGAGGCGCTGATGTTCAAGGTAGTCAGCTTCGGATAGTTCTGAATCAACGTAAAATGGCTTTTTGGAGATGAAGTTGGGTATATATTGGTTCACGTCGGACTTGGAAGTAGAAGGATTCGTGGGAGAAGGTTTTGGTGGCGCGCGAGACATGTTGACGATGCGGTAGCGGCTCCACGGGTTTGGACGAGCAGGATAAGTCTATACGCCTCATCAGAGGGTTTGTGGTGGGGGAGATTACGTCGCTGACGTAGGCGAGAGCAGATCCATAGGGTTCGGAGAAGTGGATATGTCGAGGGGTATTGCAAAGATGGTGGTGTGGGTTAGCTGTCCCCGCCATCAAATCAAAGATGTTCGAGTCAAGCAGCGGGAGAACTTCGGCAAAGCCATCCAACGTGCATCATTTGGATAGTATAGAGCAATTTCAACATCGAGTTCGATGCCTTTTATCTTGCAAGGGATATTGTATGCTTGGTCCAAGGTGTGAGAGTACGTGCAGGATTCTGATGAGCCGCTTCAGAAAGTGATGACGGAGCTCTGGTGCAACAATCTGTAACAATCTGGGCACAAATCAGGTGACAAATTTGATAGAATCTGTTATGCCGGTGCGGATCAGCTCTACCTGTCTCATTTCCCATTTCCCATTTCCCATTTGCTTCTCACCAACTCTTGCACCGGCCGAGGGGACAGAGCAAGTCCCGTGAGACGGACTTCCAGGATCAACAGGCGGGAATGGCAATGCGGTTGGAACTGGAATTTGTTTTCTCCACTATTTCTCAATCTACACTGCATGTACTGTTCTCTATGGCAGCGTGATGGATCTTCCCCAAGGGCTAAGAAAATACGATTGTGTGGGCGTGGGAGCTGTGGCCGTGGTCCTTCGCATCAGCGACAAAATTGTGGTGAAATACCCAAGAAGGATTAAGGATGAACGATTCAAACACGAGATTGAATTTTATCGGCTTTTAGACTCTCAACAACTGTGTCCCGACATCGTTCCATGCTTTCTCGTCCTCCCGAATGCGATCTTTCTCTCGTATTGCTCAGCAAAGAGTCTCCACGAGCGCGTTCTTTCACGTCAGATACGCGAACCGACTGAAGACCATCGTGGAAGGGTCATCAGTATTACAACGAAAGATGATGTTGGGACGGTCTGTCGATGGCTACAGCAGCTCGTGTCTGCTGCGGCGTTCCTCGAAAAACTATGTATCGCTCATAATGATCTTCACCCGCGAAACCTGCTCCTCGACCAGTGGCTCAATATGAAGCTCTCAGACTTCGATTCCTTCGGGAAGATAGGAGAGGATTTACCCGGCGCGCCCGCACCATACGCAAGGGTCCTAAAGCATGGGCCAAACAGAGGTGGGTTTGGTCAATGTGGAGCGAGAACGGAGCAGTTTGCTATTGGATCGATACTTTATTTCATGCTCTATGGTTATGAGCCATATGAAGATACAGACTTGGATGGCGATGAAATTATTGATAGATTTCAGGATATGCGATTTCCTGAACTACGTGAAGAAGACGTTCTGGAAAAGTTCGTTCAGAAATGTTGGTTCGAGCAATTTCCGTCAATGAACGCCCTCAAATCCGAAGTTCTAGCATCTACTTCTGATGTCGCTACGAAAGTGGAAGTGGCTCAAGTGGGAAGCGCAAAAGAAAAAGAAATATGCAAAGGAATTGTACGGTCTGGCTTATTCTGATATCTTTGAGGTTCCGGCCTGTACAATTCTTGATCTCATCAAAGAGTGTTTCCAAGAGCTTCTTCGTCTGCTCGTCGCCTTGCATCGAAGCGGAGGAGTAGATGACTGGTGTGCCATTAAATGAAGGGGGAAAGGCTCGCAGGAGGGGCTATCCGGGAAATATTTCGTATGAGATCAAAAACAGCATTCCAGATATCAAAATCCAGTACCTTTTTAATGACGAGTAGTGAAAGCGTGCGGTGTTGTTGGTAGTTGAAGTCGGAATTTTAATAGTTAGATATGTTCCCATCAGTACATTCTCATAGCTACTTTACCATAGGTTAAAGATCAGATGCTGCTTTGTCTTTTTCCGATGTTCTCCTCTAAACGAATATGGTAGAAGCAAGTAAACTCGGCAACATACTTTATACCGGAGTCATGATTATTCGCGGCAGATTTTATGATAGATTTGAGACCAACTAGCTGCTGAATGAGCCTTGTGCAAAAATCTTCTGCGGAGTTAGATTAGATGGAGAAAGTTGTCAGGAGAGCAGAAATTACGCTATATTTCCTCGCCAGCTTTCAGGGGCCCATAGAGATACAGATGTTGGATTTGCGGCCTTTTCCTCGTTCTTATGTAGAAGAAAACATTAGCTACTTCGCATCACAGTGCATGAACGATCCGTTTTGCAGGTATTCATCAAAGATCAGCGGATTGAAGCTGATGGAGTGTTCACGCGGAACAGCTATATCAGTACAGGTACGATCGTTCACTTTGAATCCTGCTTTGCCCACTGCCCATGCCAGGCAATCAAGTAGGGGCAGACGCTCTTTCGTCCCGGCAATGCCTCTGATCAGGCGCCACCAAAGCAGTCTTCTCAGCTTCTGCACTAGCTTAGTAAGCTTGCAGCGATGTCACACTTGGAACGATTATCATGCAATCTCCGAGTCTCTCTTGATCCGTGGTGCCATGAGACGGATACCCGTGCCGGCGGACCACTATCGGTTACTTAGGAAGAGCAATAATCCCGCCGAGAGTGCACCTAAACATGGCTGATATTCAGTATGGCAAACCTTCCCCTCGCTTCCTCTTCTTTTTCCGATTCCTCGTCAGCTCCACCTGACCGAGATTCGACATCCGTGAGTGAGGATTCGTGAGTAGCTGAAGCATTCGGGACCACGGGCGATGGGCTCTCTTCTATCCTCGTCCTATACTCTTCACCCTCATGTCTCCGATCCGTTCTCTGCGAGATTTTTTTAAAGCATGAAACCATCGGCACAGGGCTGCGAAAGTCTTAGTACACACTGAGATCGTAAATGCTATTTAGTTGCGCTCTGGCTTTGAGTTATGGAGTCGAGATCTGGGTTTATAGTCTTGTATGGGAATATAGGCGTGGTGTTGACAGTGGATTGGAAGGCCGCGAAATGGCACTTGTGGAAGTTGGTGGTGTCGTTGGGGGTGTGTAGGTCGCGGGAGAAGATTCGTCGAATTCGACAGTTCCTTGTTAGGGACTAGATGCTGAATCAGGTGATGTGAACCTGATGGTATAGTCTCAATTGCAAAGGCGTGAGGAGGATGGGATGGCTGAGAGTATTGCTGATCGTAGATGTTTTGGCCTCTGGGCCAGTCGGACATCATGGCATTATTGTAGGCAAATTGCTGCGTGGGTGGTGTTTCACCTGCCCCGGTGGCCATATAACCCAGCACTCCCAAATCGAGGGCGCCATAACGATTGCCGAAGTTCATGCTGGCCAGGTCGAAATTGAAGAGGGAAGGAAAGTTCGGGTCGAAAATAGCACCATTCCAATCGGGCGGCATGCCGGGAGCCGGGTCGGCTTGAAAGTGTGGAATATTCAGAGCCTGAACAGGCTGCTGCTGTCCGGGCATACTGAAAGGCGGGGAGACGGGATATTGGGGTGGGAAGTTCTGAGCATTGATGGTGTCGCCGTTGCCGTTGTCTTGCATCATAGGGCGGCGGCATCAATCTGGGAGGTGGAAAGGTGCTGAATAGTTGCGGATTCTGATAGGACTGGCCATCATCTGGTTGGGCTGCTTCGGTATTCTGGAATGCTATGTTGCTTCGTAATGCAGCTGCATAGTTCAAGAGATTCTGGCCATTGACACCAGGCATCAAGGCTTCGTCGTGACATACATCCTGAAGTCTCTGTTTGATGTATTGGTGACAAGGCCACTCGTCACCTGAAGAGAGGTCAGCTTCGCCACTACAGTAACACTGGCAAAGTCGACAGGTCAGATCAACCCGACATACCACATGGTATATGCGCCCGCCGACAGGTGAAACATGCACTTCGGGCCTTCTTTCTTCTCGGCGATTGGCCAGTTTGTCCCGCGGTAATTTACACTTTCGGGAGACCCATTCCGAGAAACTCAGGAGAAGGGTCCCCATCATATCCAACATGCGACGTACGAGTAGCAGAGTGTGGTCCTTTCGTCTCTCTGTCCTCGCGGTTCTGCTCATACGTCCTTGCGAGACTTTGTACGACATCTCCAAGCGGCGACGTCCTACGGGCATCACGCGCGGGGGCCCTCGTTTCGGTAAATCTCTTCCACCATCAAATCCGTGACATCCGATCCAGAGCTACTCTCGGCTTGAGGCCTTCTCTGTACTCTTTTGGTTGCCTGTGTCCCGGAGGTAGATTTAGAAGACCCGCAAGCGCTTCTAGACTCCTCTAACGCAGGCGATTGATTTGGCAGTCCCGACCCTTCCGTGACCTGCCACAGAGGCTCGCATATTTCCGTTGGCCGTTCACATATTGTATCCAAAGATCTTCGCCCCACGGTTTGAACATTCGGTTCCGATCCTGATTGCATTAGTCGTGTTGCGCTCCTCCGGATCCAGGGGTCTGACAAACAATCCTTCGCCGAAGGACGATCCTGAGGCGTCAGCTCGAGCATGCGCTTCAGCAACCGAACTACCGGCTCAGCACCTTGACGGTCCGCAAAATCTACGGCCTGACGGATCTTCTTGGACCAATCCTTTGGATCAAACGTTTTCAGATTATCAGGAAGACCTTTGATGAAATGGTAGCCGAGCACTCCGATCGCCCAGATGTCCACAGCATTAGTGTAACATCCAGTGAATATCTCCGCCGCAGCATAGAATTTTGTTCCACATTGCGTCATGAGGAATCTTTTTTCCGTCAACAGACTAAAATCGCATAGTTTGATGAACAATCAGGGGTTGTGGACCGCACGAGAATGTTTTCTGGTTTCATATCGCGATGGGTGGTGTTCTTCTCGTCGTGTAGATAGGCCAGGGCTTGTAGCGCCTGGCGTAGGAGAGTCCTCATTTCCTCCAACGATATCTTTTGGAGCTTGTCTGGCTCCGTCAGATTGCCCAACGGCATGTATTCTATCACCAGGACAGGTCCCCCGCCATCATCGATCGAGTCCACAAAGCTCACGATGTGCTCCTGTGAATGCGTCAGTGAAAGCTCAAGGGTTTTGATAAGAGGCAACGTCTACATGTATGATCTTCTGGATATTGCGATTTCCAAATAGGCTCTTGCGTCCCATCCAGGCTTTCTCGTTGTAAATTGTTTGGCAGCGAATAACTTGCCTGTGTAATGGTCACTGGCCTTGCAGACGTTTCCAAATTCCCCCTTGCCGATCTCATCATGCAAGAGGTAGGCGTTGTCACGGCTTTCTCGGCGTACGAAAAATTGGGTGATCTCCAACAAAGGCTGTATATTCAGCCGTTCGATCTTTGGAGCAGCATGCCCACATTTCTTGCGGAATGCCTCCCATTTCAATTCGTATTGACACTGGTGAACGCCACGCTCGGGGATAGAGAGTTCGAATATGAGGTTGCCAACATGGACCTTGGTTTGCTCTGCCGGATACAGCATGTGCATACTGTTGTACTTGAGCAGTTGATAGCCATTCTTAACTGAAGGGGCCCCCATCCCGGTACCGTATTGCGATATATTGTTCAATCTCAGGAATCCGGACTTCCAGTTGAAGCCGATGCAGAAGTGCTGTCTGCTTAGACCATATTTTTACTTTGGGTTTGAGTCTGGGTTCTCCAACAGCACAACGTCACACAGTTTTTCATCGTCGTCAGTTTCGTCGGCTCCAAAGACAAAGCCTTGGGTGGCATCTTTCGGCTTTGGGTCGAATTTCATATGGAGCTCCATCTCTAGAGGGCGCGAGACGTAGCGCGTGCATTCACGACTTCTTGGGTCCTCGTACCGGGAAATGTTGCTGGCGCCGTCCTCGAAGTAGAATGACATTAGACGGCTGGTATTGTGCTCAGATCGTAGCGCATCTAAAGCGGCTGGGCCTACCGGCTTCACGATGAGGATAGTGTTTGAATGGTCGATTGCGGCCATCTTGAGGTTCGATGCCGCGATGGAATGAAGGATGACAGTCGGACTGCTCTGACATCAGGTGCAGAGAGGAAAGAGAGAAGAATGAGCGTGCCATCGTGTTTATATGGTAGATGAAATGTTGGGTAGGTGATAAGGCAGTAATGTTGATAGGCTCTCAGAGATCCAGAGAAATGCACGAAGAGGTGTCATTGGCCTTTGGAGCGAATCTTCTTCTGGCCCACTTCATTTCATCTACGATATCATCTTTTGTCACTCCTCTAATCAACGATCTATTATGGCTGGATCTGTCAAAAAACCGACGCCTCAAGGCGTCCATTGGTCAGGTTTTGGCTAGCCTGCGCCCTCTCCAACACGACTACTTATAGTAGAAAATCTACTCTAATTAATTAGAGTAAGAAGCTATTATAAATTCTAATATAGAATTAATTATTATATTATTATTAATAAGTTGTATTTTTAATTTTGATTATAAAATTAATTATAAATTTATAAATTTAATTAAAATATAAATCTATTTCTAAGAGAAATACTATATATTTCTAAAGTTAATATGTATTAAAAGTATTAAAAGATAATAATTATAAGAGTGGATGCTTTTTATATAAAAGCTATTTCATCATTATTATTTAATCTTGAATTTGATTGCATAGATTTTTATTTATTTTTAGAATCAATTAGCTCTTAATGCTAATATCTCTGCTATCTTATCTCTTACTTAAATATATTGTTGTGGGATGAAGATTATCTTCTTTAAGTGAGGAGAGATAGCCCTCACAAGTCTAGACGTGAATAGTGGGTTAAGCATATTGTCTTCCCTAGAGCAAAGATGTATATACATAGCTCATATTCAGAAGAGAGGGAAAAAGAGAAGAAGAGACACATATAGATAATAGAGAGGCACAGGATAATACACATTCATTTTTTAGACCCTCTAGAAGGCTGTCGGATATTGTTAGACAAATTGAAGGCTGAACAGCTCGAAGAATGTCTGTTGAATTGATGGAATTGACTGTCTAAATCTATGTAGAATCGCGTCTTGAATGAGTGTTATATACTCAAGAAAAACGCTCGAAATAACCTGTTAGACAGGGCGGTTAAATAGGGCGCAGGCTAGCTGAAATCTGTCTAATAAACGCCCTGAGATCTAGGCTGTTTAACACATCCCCTCAGCTTTCATTTCAGACGAAATTGAAGCTGAATATGAGCCAAAATAACGCGAAATAACGTTAAATGAGTGGATTAGTTCTTGAATGATCTTAAAATACGTAGAAATACTTTCTAGCGGCCGCTTTTATACTAAAAAATAACATCAGCGTTATTACGCTTCTCTCAAGCTCCTCCAGCTTGATGATGAAGAAGAAGAGAAAGAAAATCAGAAAAATAGATTCTTTATATTATCATTATAAATAATATTAGTAATGATGCAGATAATAATATTATAAAAAACAGATTATTTGCGAGTTATTCGCTATTCTTATTATTTATCTTCTTAATACGGGCTAATCTATCTAATATATTAATTAGATTTAATTATTAAACGAATATAGCATGTTTTTAAGTAAGTAAAGTCTTAATGAGATTGTCCGCGAGCATTTCAGCTATTAGAACTTATTTAACAGTTATTCAATCAGCTTGAACCTTCTATTAGAGTTAGTGCTGATATATATTAATATAGCGCAGCTTAATATTTAGCTTAAAAGCTTCTTTTTTAATAATTCGGATGATCTGTTAATTATCGCAGTTGATGATAATCTGTTACTCGATATTAAATTATATAGCTCGAAAAAAGTGTTTTTATTATAATAATTCTTAAGAGATTAGAAATAGCGATAGAAACTTAACTTCTATACTTAATATAATAACTATTTTCTATTTAACAGCTCTTTAATTAATGGCCCTCTGATATAGCTTAAAGAGATATTTATTAGAGCTGTGATAAGTAACTAAATTATCTGCGAAGATGATATCGCTTAAGTATTTAAAGAGTTTATTATTATTATATTTTAAATATTTAATTATTAGATTTTAAGAGATATAGAGATAGAAAATAACGCGATTTAAGATAGCTAAATAAGCTGCAGATAAATTAGTAAGAAATTAAGATAATTTAGAGATAAAAAATGTTATATCAGATTGAGAAATAATAGCTGCGAAATTTAGAGAGCTCACGCGTTATTAATAGGCGAGAATTTGCTGTAAAATAATCTGCGCGTTACTATTTTAAAGAAAAATATTAATAAAGAAGATAGAGCTTTTTAGAGATTATAAAATATTAAGAAGACTGAATTTTGAGGCGATTTTAGTTATATATAAGTCTTGATATAATTATATTTTTCAAGTATCTTAATTTCGCTTAATTTAAATATCTAGAAATCATTTTAACTTATCTAAAAATCTCATTTTAAATTTGCGTAAAAAAGCTATTTTAAAGATCTGAAAACAATTGAAATTCTTCTTATTATAAAAAATAATAATATTATTAATATAGAAAAATATTAGAAGGCGGCTATTAGTATATAGATATTTAATGTCTAACACTAAATATAGATTTAACTCTTTAAGAACTGTGTTAAAATAATTATATTATAAGAGTAAAGATTGCTTAAGATTATAAAGAGCGCGGAAAAGAAATTATATTGAATTTAGACATTAAAAGCTCTTAGAAGAATAGTAATATATCTGCTTATTTAGCTTATTATTAATAAAGATATTAATAATATTATATTAATGAATTTTCAGATTAAAAGCGATTGTTAGAATTATTAGAGCTTGAAAAGTGCGCGTAATTAATATAGCTGCGTAAGTATCTTGCTCAATTAATTGTAAATCTTTTTATATGTAAATTCGGATTTTAAATTTACTAAGATAGCTATTTATATTAAATTTATACTTAAATATTTATATTAAGAATAAGAGTTTAACTCTCAAATCAATATTTTTATTCATCTATTTATATATATCTCTTTTTTCAAGTTCTTATATCTTAATCTAAATTGCTTATTAAAATTCTCTCGCAAATTAATGTTTAATAAGCTGTCTCTACGCTTTTAACTTAGTAGATAATATATCTTGATATAAATCTTCTCTTCTATTAATTTAATCTTATATTAAGAAGATGAAGATAGAGTGGAAGAAGATAAGCTTAAAGCTCTGTTCGAGAACTACTATATAAACTGCGCGATATATAGATTTTCGAGTGTATTTTATATCTTTTAAAAGTATATTTTGAGGATTGAATTCAATTATTAAATAAGAATTCTACTTATTATTAGATGTAAACTCTTTATAAACGTTTAATAAATAGTTATTAATCTACTCAAGATGATTTAGAATAGTAAAGAGTTTAGAAGTAGAATTAAATATAAGTAGCTGATTTAATATTGAATTTAAGTTAGAAGAGAATATTAACATCTTATTTAAGAGCGTGAAGAATTCAGTATCTATAAAGGCGCTAATTTGCTCATTTTAAGTGTTAATAATATTATTAACAGCTGAATTAAATAGAGAAGAGCTTAATAACTGAATATTAAGAATCTCAATAATCTACTCAATCTTCTCACGTAGAAAATGATTTAAATTAATATCTTTTAAGCTGTAAAATAGAGAATTATTGAATTTAATATCTCTTATTCTAATTATCTTCTTTTAGCTGAGTATTTAGATTCTATAGATATTTAATGAATTATAATTTATAAGATGCCCGGTATAAACTCTTAGCTTAAGCTTTTAGATATGAGGAATATGCTTATTTAGAGAATAGACTTAATAGTTATAGATATAGAGATAAAATAGATTAGATTTTGCGTTTATAAGAATCTTAATAAGCGTTTTCCAGCTTAAAAAGTGTTTAGATATATAATTATTAAGATAGCTTACTGCTTTGAAAATTTCAGATTATCGATTGTTTAATAAAGAGCTTATTATTTATATATAGTGAGCTTTCTATATAATCACTTCTCTAAAACGCTCGACAGAATTATTTTAGATCTGAGTAATTAATATTAAGCGTTTTATAATAATTTCTCTTTCTATAATTAATTTATTATATTTATAATTTAAGAAGATCTCTTTATTAATTCGAAAATAATGAATTTCTTATTCATATTAAGTCTTTATTATATTAAGAAATTCGATAACTATTTTAACGTTCTGCGATCTTTTTGCGTGTGTATACACGAAATTCATATTAGTAAAATAATAATGGAAGTGACTGACCTATTTTTCGTTATTATATATTATTAACAGCTGAATTAGATTATATAAGACGCGGGTAAGAGACTTATTCGCAGAATCTTTCTTATCAGATCTTCTTAATATTATTTCTATTATCTTGCTTAATATATAGATTTTACAGGCGATAAATAATATTAAATTTGTGATAATAATGTCTGTAATATTATTTTAAAGATAGGAGATAATATCTTGCTCTGAATAACTCATTATAATGTGTTATTAAGTAGTTGATATCTCTATATCTACTCATGAGATTGTGCTTAACGCGAAATTTAATATAAAGATCTTAAGAGAATTGTATTTAAGTGCTTAATAAGATTTAATCTATTATATAATATAGAAGGATTTCCCGTTACTTTAATAATATAGTCTCTGTTTTTCTATATTTCAGTGAATCTCTTTTAATGTAAATTGATGTAGAGAGATTATATTCGTGAAGAAATCGGGAACGAGAGTCATCTTAAAAAGAATTATTATCTTCGGATCTATAAATATTTATATAGAGATATCTACACTCTCAAACATCTTAATAAAGTAGATCGATTTGTCTGTTATTAGCTTATTATTCTCAGTAGCTAAATGCTTGAATCAAAATCTTAATGAATTATTATAGATATGAGAATTCGCGTTTAAATTAAGTATTCAGATATCTTGTAGTTTATAGCTATTTTAATCTACTATAAAAGAGATTATATTAGTGAATATCTTTAAATTTAAGTATTTTTTCTCTTTCTGCGATTCTATTATTAAATTCTGATTTTTCTTATTCTTAAAATAAGCTCTTTCTCGCCCTATTTCTATTATTTTTTTGATTCTTTTATTCTGAGCGATTTTATTATTTATAGTCTTCTATATTTCTATATTTAAGACTTATTTAACTGATCTATTCTATTTAATTATATAGAGATAGAAGAAGTAAGAGTGAATTTTAGAGTAGAGATAAAGTTTAGAAGATAAAGATATTAATTTTTCAGAGAATTAAATGTTTATAAGTGACTCAGCAGGTTCTCCTTACAGTATTATAAAAGTTGTATGCGAGAGCGCCTTAGATTTTACTCTATTAATCTGAATGTGATTCTGAAATAACTTGATTAAATTGAATAAGATCGGTATATTTATCTTTTTTCTAATTTTCTTCTTTAGATATAGCTTATAAAAGCTTATAAACATTAAGTCAACTCTCTTAATAATTCTGATAAGATTATATAGAGGATATTTATTTTGAATCTTTAAAAGATTAACTCTCTTAGCGTTTATATATATCTTTTTCTATTATTAAAATCATTTCTTATATTATTAATCTTTTAAAGTCTTTTTTAGATCTAAATATAACTGAG
>JAABUK010005765.1_pt1 | contig 19011 bp, 14 predicted proteins | sample 5559141 | NCBI WGS metagenome assembly JAABUK01 (sample SAMN10711869, study PRJNA513367) | rock metagenome | isolation source: Antarctica rocks | place: Antarctica: Victoria Land, Pudding Butte nord | collected 2016-01-03 | reverse complement strand
ATCTTCTTTGAGCTGCGTGAGTGAGACAGATTGATGAGTAATCTTCTCAAGAATATCGACGTGACTGTGACTGATGCTCAAGTACTTTGTCAGATTCATGTTCTTGAGCACTTGACTGATTCATAGACTCTTCTTGACGCAGATTGATAGAGTCATGTACTTTGTCTCGATGATCGATGTGACAACAAACTTTTGCTTTCGACTCATTCAGAAGACTGATTCTTCACCAAGCATGTAGATGTAGACGAGAATCGACTTGTGATCTAGTCTGTCTGAGACGTAGTCTGAGTCAGAGTATTCTACTAACTTCATGCTTTCACTGACTTCGTACGTGATGTCTAGATCAATGATGAAACAAACGTATCACATCAACTTTTTCAAGACGTGTTCATGATGTTCTGCAGAATCACTGAGATATTGACTTAGTCAATTGAGAGCAAAGACGATGTTGAGTCGAGTGTGAATTGCAGCATACATGAGGCTTTCAATGACTTGTTGATACTCATGCTGATTGATTCTCACGTCTTCGAGTTCAGCTGAGCGAAGAGCATCATATTCATTCATTGAAAGATTTGTTGCCTTGTGCTTGTCTTGCTTCATGTTGAGTCTTTCAAGAACATCATGAAGATAGTGAGTTTGATTCATTCATAAGGTTCGTGTCTTTCTGTTGCGAGTGATTTGAATATCAAGAATCTTCTTTATTTTTCTCAGATTCTTGACTTTGAAAACACATTGAAACTCATGCTTAAATCATTTAATGTTGCTCAATGATTTGCAGATGATGACTATGTCGTCAACATATAGTAGCAACATGATTTCTTTTGATTTATGAATCAGAAGACATGAGTCTGCAGCGCATTGTGCGAAGTCGAGTTCAGACAGCGCTGTTACACAGTGATCATGCCAGTCTTGTGCAGCTTGCTTGAGATCATAAAGACTTCAAAGAACTTTTAGAACACAGTCAGATTTGACTTTCATCTCAGACGAAGAAGACATGTAGATGATTTCTTTGAGAAACGACTCAGTAAACGCATTGTTCACATCGACTTGATGAAGTTCAAGATCTTTCATTGTCGCGATAGCTAGAAAGACTCGCAGAGTGTCAAACTTGATGATTGATGCAAAAGTATTCTCGTAGTCAACTTCATGAATTTGAAAGAAATCTCTAATCACTAGTCTTGCCTTCAGTTTGTCAAGAGAATCGTCGATGTGCATCTTTGACTTGAAGACTCATTTGCTTGTTATGATGTTGATCTTTTTGAACGACACTTCTTCTTGTCAGATTTTGTTGACGACTAGTGTCACAAGTTCTGCGTTGATCGCTTCTTTTCAAAGTTTCTCTCAAACTGAGTTCTGCACTGCGTCTTTGTAAATGTTCAACGTGAAGATTCTTATTGCTTTAGAAGAGTCAGATTCATCGATGTCGAATAATGCTTATGACATGCTTGTGTCAGAATCACTCTCATCATCGTCAACTTTCTCTGTGACGAATCAGATCATCATAGCTCGCGAGATCTTGAATGCGCGATCTTTCAGTTGTTGATCTTCGCTGTCTCTTTTTCTCTTTGAAATGACTACATGCAGAAATGTTTGAACTGCTGACTTCGATGTGCTTGATGCAAAGACTTTCTGAGTGATTTGAACATTCAAGTGAATTTCGCGATCATCTGATGCTTGTGACGTGATCTTGAATAGTGCATTCAAGTTGATCGCGATAGTCTTCAATGCATTAGTCGATTCAGACGAAATGTCAATCATGAAAGCGTCAGATTTTGAAACGTCAGTTGACATGTTATTCTTTGATGATCTTCTCACAGATCTTCGCTCTGAAAGAACGTTGAATGTCTGTTTGCAAAGTTGCAAGTTCATGTCTTCACTCTTTTCATCTTCAGCGAACTTAACAGCGTGATTCTTGATGACTCGATCGAGATCTGAAGCTCAAAGACGATATTGCTTATCGATGTCTTTCACATATCTCATGAATGCGTCGAGTCTGTCTCTGTTCATGAATTTGTCTCATCTGCCTTCGATTGACAACGACTTGAGATCAACGTGCGAGTAGCATTTGCATTCTCATACTCGTACATGATCAATTGAGAGCTTGATCTCGATGAATGTCTTCTTTGAAATCATGAGAGCTTCGTTGATCAAGAATCTCATGATGATTCAATTTTGCAAATAGACATCTGTTTTTGCAACTTTTGCTCAGAACTCAATGAAAAGTTCAGCATTCTTGATCATGACTCGCATTGAGTTTTCTGTGATGTGTATGATTCTTTCGACTACTTCATTTTGAATTGACATGTGTGAAACAGTGTATTGAGAAGCAATGTCAATTGATGAGCATCAGCTATTCAAGATGACTTTAAGTTTCGTGACGTTGTTGCTGCGTACTGAGAGAAGTCTGACATCATTGTGAAGCTTTACGCTGAGTTTTCATTTTCGCAAAGCATCTGATGCATCGAATTGTTGCTTCAAAGAAATGCATCAAGTCTTTCTGAAGTGATTGTTCACTATTTCTAGAAAGTACGACTCGCTATCGAGAAACAACGATAGTGATTCACAGATGTCTATGAAGATCAGAGTCAAGATACTTGTCTTTTGATCGTTGATGTTGTGTTCTCGTTTGTTGATGAACTTGATGAGCGCACATATCTCACACACATTCTCATGACTGTCGTTGATGAGAATAGATTTTTTCAGAGTGATGATCTTATGAAGCTGACGAAGCTTTGTTGATTCGAGATGAGCGAAACGACGATGTCACAACTTGTACAACTTGAAGCTTTTGTCATTTGCGAAGCTAAGTTGATCGTGATCAACTTCGATCTCGTTCTCATGATGAATCACGTTAGTGTGAGACGCAGAATGATCTAGATTCATTGAATCGTCAAGGTTCATTGAACTGTGCGTCGCTGAAAATGCTGATGAGATGTCATGCTGCATAGCTGATAGTAATGCAAATTCATCAAGATCGTTTGCAATTCTCTCTACTATGTAGACATCTTTGCATTTTAGAGTCTCAATCATCTGCTTCTCTTGCTTGTCGTGCATGTACAGATCTTTATCGTCAAAGCTCTCTTGCAGATCTTTCTCATACATTCTTCTTTCAGAAAGAAGATTCATCTCGAGCTTAGAAACATGAAGAACAGAGAACAGCTTGACTGAGTTTTTGTGACGATCTCGCATGACTGCTGTGTCACAGTGATTGACATACAATTTCTTCTCTTCAACTTTGATGATACATCTCTTAATGCGAATTAGAGACTCACTAAAAAGTCGAAGTTGATCAGTCATGTGCGAGAAAACATCAGAGTCTGCAATTCAGTCGAATTCAGAAATCTTACTGACAATGTTCTTTGACAGAGCTGCAATATTCTCGCTCTCTTTGTTCTCATCGTTCTCATCGTCGTCAGAGATTTCAGAGTCGCTTTTCGCGTTGTAGACTCTGTGCTTCTTGTATTTGCTCTTCAGAAGCTCAGCGAGAGTTTGAAGATCATCAGCGCTCTTGTGTCTTGTTTTGCCTTTGTCTTTGCGTTTCTTCACAAGCTCTTGAGCTGCAGACAGATGAGAGCAATCGACTAGACGATGTTTATCTTCACAGAGAAAACATCTTAGAAATCGACGACGCGATTGATCGCTGTCGAAGTCTGAGAAGCGTTTGCAACGATGACTGATTTTGCGTTTGTTCTGCTCTTGATCAGTACGCTCGCGTTCGTTCTCTCGCTTGATTCATAGCGCAGTCTCTGTTGTCTTCAATTGTGCTTTCTTCTCTTGTAGCTTTTGAAGTTCTCTCTCAACGTCTGACTTGTTCTGCGCATCAATGACATCTCAAATGATCGTGTATTCATCTGACAGCGATTGAAGTAAGACTTGAAAGCGACGTTCTGACTTGAATAGATCGCTCATGTCATTCTGTGTTGCAATGATCTTTCGAGTCAGCTTGGCGAAATGTGTTCATGTCTTTTCAATAGAGGTATTCGTCGACATTCTGTAGTCGATAAAGTTCATCAGATATTGTCTCTCAGTGATTTGTAGCTTCTCTTTGTATTTGTAGCTCAGAGTATCTCAAATCTCTTTTGCTGATGTCTTGTCTGCAGTGTGTTCTTGATCGTCGATGATGATGCAGATGATCAGTCAGTAGTGAGCTTTTGCATCGATCTTTTGACTTTCGAAATCGAGAGATTGAATTTCGCTGATGATGTCGATGATGCTGTTGAGTGTGTTCGAGTCAGACTTGCCTTCAATGACGAATCACAAGTCTTTCTCAATGAGTCATCTCTTCATGAGAGAAAATCATTGATTGCAGTTCTTGCAAGTGAGAATGAAAACAGGTCGTCGTTTGACGAAGAAGTCATCGAAGTTCATGACGTTGATGTAGACTCAGCTTGTTGTTAGAATCGAAGAATAAAATAAGAATATTAAATAGATTGACGAGTGAAGTGAAGAGAATGTAATCTCGTCAGTGATGATGAAAATTTTATGCGTTCTTCGACGCGTTCAAGTATGTCTATTTGTTTGCTTTCTTGAGAACTTGTAGTAGACTGTTGATTTGATGTGAGTGCTTATTTATCTTCTCGTGAGATGCGTAGTAAGCTGTCGAATTTCACTGAACTTCTCTAAGTCAATGTACTTATTTGTCTTCTCGTGAGACGCGTAGTAAGTGATCGCTGATTGCTCGTTTGAATAAGTCTTGTATCGAGTTGTCGAGCATCAAATGCTTAGAATGTTTTGATCTAATTACGTTGAAAGCTTCTTGCTAATCGAGACTCATAATCTATTGAAAGAATAGAATGAACAGTATTACATATGATGAAATCTATGCAGATTGTAGAGAGAAGTCGTAAACTGCTCTATCTATATACTGCTAACGTGACTGAGTCGCGACGCGCGATCTTTCTTCTGACGCTAGTTTACAAAGAGCTGCTAGAGATGAGTCTGTCATTGCACTTCTCAACATCATTCAACAATAAATGTTGTCTTGAGTAGAATGATTCTTCTTATGTGAAGTGATGCAGATTGAAGTTTTCTACAAGAATACTTTCTTTCAACATATGTAATGTTTTTTCAATGTTTGAAAGATTTTCTTTTTCATGAATGATCTTATGATCTTTGAGTGACAAATTATATGCTTCATGAATGTGTATAACTTTTTGAATCATCTGTGCATCATCTGTTAATGTTTATAACATAATTGTGTTTACATCTTTAAAGTATCATGTTGAGTATCAGATGTTACTGTCAATTCTTTTATTTATGTAGAAACAGATTTTATCTTTATTATTCTTCAGCATAAAGTTAACAGTTGCTGAGCAGTATGCTTTGAAAATGTCATTAAATCATCAGAATTCTTGAAGAATCAGAATGTCATAGTTCTTTATCTTTTTCTCATGTAGTAATGCTATCATCATCTTGTTTCTAAATTTATGAATGTTGTACTGTAGTATTCAAAGCTTCTTTTGCTGAAACATTAAAGTTCACATTTCAAACTGTTTAATATTCTCTTGAGTATTTGCAAAGTGTTTGCTTCACTTGTAAAATTCTCAATAGAAAATGATATTAACAATGATGTGACTGATGTTAACTTTAATTCATTTGATCTTGACTTCTTGATCAAGTGATTCAGTATAGTGTTTTCTGATGTAATAATTGCATTGAGCAGATAACTTTTATTCATTGAACGTCTCTACTTTCTCTTCAAATCATTGTTCATCAGCGATTTCAGATTGATAAATGTTTCTGTGAATGTCTTTGATGTCATTATCTTGAGTTCTTTCTGCTTTCATACAACATGATATAAAGATCTGTGCTTTGTGACTCTCTTTATTCTTTCTTTTTCAGCTTGTCGTTTATGACATTGAGAGTCAAAGATTCTATGTATGTCTCAACATACTTTACATTTTCACATGTTTCAAGTCTGTTTGTAAAAACAGTACTTTAAGCGATGATTCAGCATGCAGTAAATGCATTTCTGCTTGTTTTTGCACTTGTACATTTTGTGATCATATTCTTGATACTTTAGACACTGATGCACTCTGCAACTCAAGTCGTAAAACTATGTGATCTTTATGTTAATCTCATGATATACTTTCTTATCAATCAGCTTGTTCATCATCTCAGCGCTGACTATGCATATCATCAGTGAGATGTATCTCTTCTGCTTATTCTCTTTTGTGAGTCACTCAATCTTCTTGATCATCATTTCTGAATGTATGTCTTTGTTGATCTTGATGAGTATTCTCACTTCTTTCTTCTTTATATTCTTAAACATTTCTTCAATTCTAATCTTATGTATCATTACTTCAAAACTGATTTTGTGCAAACATGCATTCAACGATATCTCTTTGATTCAAAAATCATTTTTCTTCAATGTTTTTTTGCTGCTCTTCATTTTAACTTAAAATATCAGCAGTTTTGATTATCTCTTCATCATTTTTATGTTCTTGCGTGTTAACAGCATCTTGTCGATGTCAATCTCTCTCACTCATCTTACTATGTTTTTCATTGTTGTTATCATGATTCTCTTTACTTTTTCTTTTTCTTTGATGAAGATTTTTACTTCAAATTTCTCACAATGATTTTGCACTGATGATGATATGTTGACGTTGAACATAAGATAACTCTCAAATGATGTCGTTGACTTCATGCTCATTCTCTTCGCTCAGCTGTCAACGTGTTTTCTCTTCTTCACAAACTTTTTTTCAAGTTTGCTCGTTATTTTTTTCAGTCTCTTCAACTGATTCTGTTAGAATTATGCCTAGAGCAATTCATAGAGATACAGATAAACGAAGAGTAAATCAGATAAATAAGAATTCAAAGCTAAAGAGCAAGATCTATTGAGATGCAAAGACTATATGTACAGAAGAAAGAAAAGCGCTAAGCTCGATAGAATCTTAGACTCGCTCAAGAAAACTCATTTCAGTAAAAGACTGAGCACGCTCGTAACATTACTTTCTCTTCTCAGTCAAGCAATGATTTCATTGCTTCAATCAGTTCTTTCTTTCTTGTTCATTTTATTATCATTCTATTTGAGCGTTTCAAGCTCATTTCATCAAGCATTTCAAGCTCATTTCATCAGACGTTTCAAGTCTATTTCTTCTTAACATAAAGTGTTTTAAGCTCTCTTCTTGATATAGAGCGTTTTAAGCTCATTTTATCAGACGTTTCAAGTCTATTTCTTCTTGACATAAAGCATTTCAAGCTTTCTTCTTGACATAAAGCGTTTCAAGCTCATTTCATCAGACGTTTCAAGTCTATTTCTTCTTGATATCTGATGTCATTGAAGCAGACTCACTATTGATTCGTGTCTACTACACGCATGTAGTAGAGCTTGTTTCGTTCGTGTCATTGAAGCAGACTTACTATCAAGTGATGAGCTCAGTCGATGAGATCAATCATTGTCTTCTGATTCGTGTCTACTACACGCATGTAGCAAAGCTTGTTTCGTTCGTGCCTACTACATGCATGTAGTAAAGCTTGTTTCGTTTGTGTCTATTGCATTTGATAGAACTTGTTCTGTTCATGTCTATTACATGCGTGTAGCAGAGCTTGTTTTGATTCAATAATGAGCTTAATCAAAAGATCAACTATCGACTTGTCATTGTAGCAGACTCACTTCGAGTGTCGTTTAAGCAAACTCACTATTCTTATCATTCAAGCAGACTCTTTCTATTCAGCTTCAATTCAATGATGAACGAGTTTTAGCTCATATCTTTGTGTTTTCAAACATATAGTATATGTTCTATTCTCTCAAGACATATAGTATATGCTACTCTGTCTGCAGTACATATCATCTTTGCTGTTGTCATCAATGTCGTGAATAGAGATAAATCGTAGAAGGTACAAGTAGAAGATTCGTTGCTGAATTGAGTTTTGATGTCATTGTAGCAGACTCACTTTGAGTGTCGTTCAAGCAGACTAACTATTGAGTGATTGACTCAACAACGAGATCAATATCGAACGCGTTTTTGAAGCAGACTCACTTCTGATTCGTGCCTACTACACGCATGTAGCAAAGCTTGTTTCGTTCGTGCCTTTGTAGCAGACTCACTATCGAACGTATCTACTACATGCATGTAGCAGAGCTTGTTTCGTTCGTGCCTACTACACGCATGTAGTAGAGCTTGTTCTGTTCGTTGACTGACTCAATCAAGAGATCAACTGTTATCTTCTGATTCATGTCTGCAACGCGTTGCAGAGCTTGTTCTGTTCATGCCTATCGCGTTTGATAGAGCTTGTTCTGTTCATTTGATGACGAGCTCAGTCAAGAGATCAGTCGAGAAATCGATTCATGTCTGCAACGCATCGCAGAGCATTGCTTTCGTGTCTTTCAAACGTAGAGTTGCAAGTTTGATCAAACTAGAAAAGCGAATCACTGTCATGTGATATGTACGAAGCTTTGAATAATGTTAGAATCATGTCTAGAGCAAGTCATAAAGATACAGGTAAACGAAGAATAAATCAGATAAACGAGAATTCAAAGCTAAAGAGCAAGATCTATCGAGATGCAAAGACTATATGTACAGAAGAAAGAGAAGCGCTAAGCTCGATAAAATCTTAGACTCGCTCAAGAACGTGCGTTTCAGTAGAAGACTGAGCACGCTCGTAACAGATTCTTCATGCATTGATTGACAGTCGATGCAATGACACGTTGATGCATCAGCTTTTCTATCATTTCTGTCAAACTTTTCATCTTTTCTCAGAGCATCAGCTTGTTGTTTTTACATTCGTTAAGTTCATAGAGTACTTGCAGCTTATGTAATTTCTTCTGTATATTTTTTGTCTTGACTGAATTCTTCTGCAAGATAGTAATAATCACTTCTCGTTCATTTGCTGACATCATGTTAACAACGCTTCTCATCTGCTTTTGATGATCGAAATGAAGCGTGAACATCATGTCAATGATGTGCTTTGTCTTTAAATAGTTTAAGTAATTCGTTTTTCAAATGAAAATTTAATAAAGAATTAATAATCTGAATGCATTGAAATCAAGATCTTAAACTTATGATTTAGATTTTAATATTGTTGAGAATTTCATCTTCAACATCTTTAACATCAAAGTCATGAAGCTTCAGTCACAAATCATTGCTTTAAATTCAATTCAGTTACATCTGTTTTTAATTACTTCAGCACTTTTGCAAATTTTAACTTTCATGAATTTAAAAATCGAAGAATTCAACGTTAAAAACATTAAGTCTCAGCTAGATCAAGATACTCTGAATCTTGATGAAGATTTTGCTGACACTTTCACTCAGACATTGTGAAAGCAAATCAAAATCAATGACAAATTTGCAGCTCAGATAATTGAAGTGCTTTGCAATGAAGCACAACATCACAACAAGATTTCTCTAGTTGAGTGTGAAAAACACGAGAATCATCTGTACTTTCAAGAAAGAAAGTACATGCTTAACTCAGATAAACTACGTCTTTGTATCATTCAGCTCATTCATGATAATGTCATTGATGATTATTCAGAAAGAGCAAAAAGCTATAAACTGATCAGTTGAATTTATTGATGATTAAACATTTATAAGTATGTTCAACGCTTCGTACAAAACTATCATTTGTGTACATGTTTTAAGCTCTTTAAACAATGAACTCAAGAATGATTGTTTTTTCTTTCAGTTCTTGAATGTCATTGACGTGATGTTTTCATGAACTATGTAGATTCTTTATCGCTCAATATCTTCATGAATATCATATATAGATATGTTTTAATCTTCATTGATCATTTTATCAAAATGAGACATTTAGTTCTCATCACTTCTATGAAAGTTGAAGAAACTATCAACTGCTTCTATGCTCATGTTTGAAAACATCATGATTTACTCAAGTTCTTCATGTTTGATCGAGACACACAATTCATTTTCAATGTCTGAAAGCATATGTGTAAAATGCTGAAAATAGATGTTAAGTTATCAACAGTGTATCATTCTGAAATCAATGATCAAATCAAGAAAGTCAATACTATCATGAAGCATTATCTTTAAGTTTTCATCAACTACATGCAAAATGACTGAGCTAAGTGACTTTCTGAAGTTGAATTCATCATTAATAATGCATCATCATTAACTACTTTAACATCACTCTTCTTGATCAATTTAAGTCAAAACTCACGTTTAAACTTTAAGACTTTTGAATCTTTGTTCAAGAATCTTACGTCTTAAGTTCAAGACAAGTTAATCAATGTCAAAAAGTTCATCAAGAAAATAAAGAAACTAACTGTACATCATCATGTTAAAATGTGTTTCATCTCGTTTCATCTTTCAGATCTTGTCAAGATTTGACTCAGACATCTTGCTCAGATCTGATTCAAATGTGACTCAGATTTATTTTAGTCTTGTCTGTGCTTCATCATATTAAAATGCATTTACATCAATTCTTGTCTCATTTCAGTCTTTGTTTTTAATTCTTTCTCATCTCATCTTGTTTCTTCTCATCATCTTGCAGAAGCTCAGTCTTGAAGAGAAAAGTTACTGTCATGATGTCAGATCATCAACTCAATTTAGAACATAAATTGTTAATATTTTAAGTAATTTCGATTCATTGAATCTGTTTTGCAGTTCAATGAATTAAATCATCAATCTAGTCATCATCATTTTAATCTAGTTTCAGCAATTTTGTTTCAATCATCTCAGTCATGTGCATGAACTTCTGCAATCTTAAGTCAATAAAACTACTGTTTAGTCTTGATTCTGCTCAATTCATGTATATAGAAGTTGAATTTTCATTCTTTTCTTTCATTCTTTGTCTTTCATCTTGTACATTATCTGATGTATTGTCTTGTATCTAGATTCTATTAAAGTAATAATAATATCAGTCTTTTATATTAATAGTATCTTTAATTTAGCTCAGTCTTTGACATATATTGATAGTATCTTTAGTTTAACTCAGTTTCTGACACATACAAATATCATGTAATGCTCTTTGAATTAATCAATGAATCTGCGTTCTATCAACACTATATGAACGACATGTTGTTCAAGTATTTATATCAGTTTTGTCAAATTTATTTAAATAACATTATCATCTACAGCAAGATCTTGAAGAAACATAAACAACATGTATGATTGATCTTGAATAAACTACAAGAAGCTGATCTACAGATAAACATCAACAAGTGCAAGTTTCATGTTCAGAAAACTATTTTTCTAGAACTCTTAATATCAATTGAAGAATTGAAGATGAACTCGCGAAAGATGCAAGCAGTCGTTGATTAATCTACACTTAATAATCTCACTCAGATGCAGTTCTTCATTAACTTCTGCAATTTCTATCAACACTTCATCAAGAACTTTTTGAAGATTATTCATTTAATGATTCAACTTACTCAAAAGAAAATCATATTTGAATGAAATGAAGTTTGTCAGAACATCTTCAATTATATGAAAAAATGTATGATCAAGACTTTTATACTACATCACTTTGATTAAACTTGTGAGACTATTCTTGAAATTGACTCATTCAACTACGTCAACGATGAAGTTCTCTCTTAATATGATGATAAAAAAGTACTACATTTGATTGTCTTTTATAACAAGAACATGTCTTCTGCTGAATGTAACTACAAAATATATGATAAAGAACTTCTGATCATCATTTGAGCATTTAAACACTGATGACTTGAACTGAAGTTAACTAACATTTCTATCAAGATGTTCATCAATCATCAAACATTCATCTCATTGATGAAAAATAAAGAGTTGAGCAGACATCAGATGCATTGAGTTCAGAAACTCACTAATTTCAACTTCAGAATAATATATTGATCTGACAAACAGAACATTAAGATCGATGCATTGATTTGTCAAGCTGACATCATGCTCAAAGATTCAGAAGATGAGTGTATTCTCTATCAATGAATCACTATTTTGACTTCAAATCAAATGAAAATTGCTGATTTAAAGAAAAACATCAATGAATCAATCTATAAACAAATTCTTGAAACTAATGAGATCAACGAGAATTGTACACTACTTCGCAAAGTAATAGCAAAAGACAAGACACAATATAAAAATATCAAATTGAAAAATTGTTGAATTCAGAATGAAATCTTGTATCATGATAGTCAGCTATGAGTCTTATTCAACAAGCTTCTACAAATGAATCTGATTCATGAGATGCATGATCAATCATCAGTTGATCATTCTGATATTCTTAGAACTGTGAAAGTCATAAAGCGAAACTACTATTGATCATTCATGCGAAAAATGATAGATCAATATATTCAAAACTGCTATATCTGTCAACGTTCAAAAACATCTAGAAATAAATCAAATAACTTAATTCAATCTTTATTGATATCTGAACAGCAATGACAAGATATAACAATGAATTTCATTATTGATTTATCTGATTCAAGCGAGTACAACATTATTCTGACAATCATTTGCAGATTGTCAAAAGAAAGACATTATATTTCTTGCATCATTGATGATGAAGATATCACTGTTGAAAAGACAGCTGAAATGCTGATTCAATGAGTATATTAAACTCATGATTTATCAAGCTTCATAGTATCTGATCAAGATTTGCAATTCATCTCTATACTATGAAAGTTTCTTTGCAAATGACTGAGCATTTCTCTTTAATTGTTCATCATCTATTATTTTCAAATCAATGATCAAAGTGAATGAATCAATCAAAACATCAAGCGATATCTTTGATTTTTCTGTTCATATATGCAGAATGACTGATTCAAGTGACTACTTATGATTGAGTTTGCTGATAATAACGTCTTGTTCTCAATCATTTTCTTGATTTTCTTCTTCATGAACAAGAACTTTCATTCTCATATGAACTTCGACTTTGACATCATTGAATATGAAAGCATTCGCGAACGCTTGCAGATTAATTGAGTCAAGAATATATCTGAACAAATAAACAAGACATTGATCTTCGCTCGTGAAGCTCTGATCAAAACATGAGAACAAATGATGAATCAAGCTAATAAGCATAGAAAGAAGATCAATTATAAGATTGAATCAAAGATGTTTTTGAACGAATGAAACATCATTACAACAAGATTCTTTAAAAAATTGAATGACAAGATGCTTGATTCTTTTCAGATCATTGATCTCGTTGACTCATTCTATAAATTGAAACTACTCAAGACTATGTGTATACATGATGTATTTTATTCAGAGCTTCTTCATCTTGTCATCAATGACTCTCTGTCTGATCAGAATAAACTGATCATCAAGTTGAGTTTTGATATCAATCTTTTGACTCAACTTGAGTACTCAATATCTGTTAAAGATCGGCCTAGAGCGAGTCATAGAGATGTCATTTAACTAATAGATAAATACTAAGGAAGGAAAGTATCTACAGGAAAGAACTCGATTCTTATATGTGTGTTTCTCAGCCCTGTGCTAGGCCCGATTGGGTTGACGCCTTACACATATGATGCAGAGTTCCAATGATATCACCTCTAGATCAGGTTTCCGCTAGGCCCGATTAGGATGGAACCAGGCGAAGACTAGGCGAAGAATAGGCGAAGGCTAGAATCGTAACAATATCAATCTTCTAACTCAACTTGAATACTTGATTTCAACATTCTGACTCGATCTGATATCAATCTTGAGTCAATACTCGATTCAAGTTCTCGACTCAACTCGTCAAGAAATTGAATATGACGTCAAGAGAGTTAAATATAGAAATTTTTCCGGTTTTTCGCCTTTGCATTACCTTTTTGCATTATCTTTTTGATAGAAAGTCATAAAGAAAAACATAAAGAGAAACATAAAGAGAAACATGAAGAGAACATGAAGAGAAACATGAAGATTGTTTGATAGAAAGCTTTGATAAAGAGCTATGATAGAAAGCTATGATAAAGAGTCATGATAAAGAACTATGAAGATTGTTTGATAAAAAGTCATGAAGAAAAGTCATGAAGAAAAGTCATGAAGAAAAGTCATGAAGAGAAGTCATGAAGAAAAGCTATGATAGAGAGTCATAATAGAAAGTCATAATAGAATATTTATTTATCTATCTTCATGTCTTGACGAGTTGAATCGAAAATTTCGAGTCAATACTCGATTTCAACTCTCTGACTCAACTTGAATACTTGAGTTGAACATCTCAATTTAACTTGAATACTCAAGTCAAGAATTCTGACTCGAATCAAGTCTTGACGAGTTGAATACTTGACTTGAACTCAAGTACTCGACTTGACGCGATCAGTCTAAATCAGAAGAATAAATTTTCAAAATCAATAGTGATAAATGATGAAGATGAATGAGAAATTGACGATATATTGAACTTTTGATGATATCGAAGATAACTTCAATATCGAGTTAAATGAAAGAGCTATGACAACGATCTCAACTGATATAATGCTGACGACGACGAATTTATGAACGCTCAAGAGATGATTGACAACTTTCATATCAAATATTCAAGAAAAGCGCACTAAGAAATAACATTCATGCAAACATGAATAGTCAAGAAGGGGGGGTAATGTTACGATTCTAGCCTTCGTCTATTCTTCGCATAGTCTTCGCCTGGTTTCATTCTAATCGGGCCTAGCGAGAACCTGATCTAGGAGTGATGTCATTGGAACCCTGCATCATATGTGTAAGGCGCCAACCCAATCGGGCCTAGCACAGGGCTGAGAAACACACATATAAGAACCGAGTTCTTTCCTGTAGATACTTTTCTTCCTTAGCATTTATCTATTAGTTAAATGACACCCATATGACTCGCTCTATGCTGGCCCCTAACACACTTCACTGCAGGAAGGATTCGGTTTGGTAGGATTATGCTCTGAAAGGCATCAGTAACAGCCTGATTGCGAGGTTTGCCACCGCGTTGAGGAGGCATGGCTGGTGGTAGGAAGATAGATCGGATGAAGGTCGACAGCGAGGTCAAACCCTCTGAGCTAAACCAGCTGGGTTTAGCTTGCTTACATAATATAAAACCAATAAACAAACATGAATAAACCGCTAGGAGGTATTATACACGTTTATTGTAGAATAAACGGTTTTTTCGTGCCCTAATTGCAGCGTCAGGCAATTAATTACCTTGATTATAACCGTCGTTGTACCTGTTGTCGCTGTTGTGGTCGTGACCATCCTGATAATCGTCCTTGTTTTCGTCGGTCGAAAGTGGAAATGAAAGGGGGAGCCCATGTATGGACGCTAGGAAGTTGCGGACCACTCTCCAAGCGCCCTGCTGAGCTGGTCGCTTCGTGACGGAACATAATGCTCGTCAACAAGAAGATAAGAGAACATGAATGGTAGAGATGGATATACCGCTTGAGGTGAGCCCGTTTATATAGCAGAAACAAGCGGAACTTCTAGAGCTAATCTCGAATTCAGACGAACGACTCCATACTATACCTTTTAAAGGAAGTCTCGACACTTTCCCCGAATGGATCTTGTCTGAGGCCGCCGACAGCGCAGCCTGACTCCGCTGGCTCGCTGAGCCCACAGCCCTAGAGGTTAGAGGGCCTGCATGAGAGAGACTGATGGATGGGTTTGAGTTTATTTTCAGACCTTCTGCGTGGTTCACTCTCCCAAGGATCCTCGGAATGGCGATTTCTACTGCGAATTTGAGCAGCTCGGTTTGCGATCATAGGAAAAAAGAAAATTTGCTAGTCCATGTTGGAGGACGAGGCCATATGGGGCATTTTGGTATGTACCTAGGTTGAAGCTGGATAGGAGTCTATCTAGGAGCGAGCAGGTAAAACTCTACTAGCGGGCCCCAGCCCTATGAAGACGGAGATTACCATCTCCCCTATTTCCAACTGCCCATACCATGCACTCATGCTTTGTAACACGTAGCACAGAAGGCTGTTCATCATAAGGATATCATGGACGCTTGTCCTGCTGGAAGTAGATAGCGAAGAGGTCTGATAGCAAGACCAGTCCTTGCCCCGACATGATACAATCTGATCATAGCCATATGTCTATATACACAGCAAAAGGTCAAGAGTCCCTAGTCTTGCTTTTAACATTCATAAACTTTAGACAATGGTGATCATTCCGTGCTTAATCCGCCTTTGTGGATCATGAAACACTGTCTTCAAGAAAAAGTATACAAGAAAAATAACAACGCTCATAAGAACTCCGAGTACTGTGTTCACGGATTGTTCTATATCCTACCATTTAGTTATGTCCAAAGCTGCGTCGCAATTACTACCATCCTATCAGATAGGCGTTCCGAGTATGCCGAGTCATCTCAAGCCAGTGTGGGCTTGCCTGTAGGAGGCTCATTCGTGACTTCTCCTGCAAGACAATCTCCTGCTTGCTGTGGTACGCGTTCTTCCTTTTCCAACACCTGAGCGATCTTGTCCTCTATGGCCTTACCGTTAGCAAGCGCGGCGCCGCCCACACTCATCCCAAGAATAGCGCGTTTTACCGTTCCCTCTGGTTTCGATTTAGAATGAAGGGAGAGCTTGTCATCTTCATCGCCGTCATGGGTACTCTTCCAAGGCGACATGTGGTAAGAGACCCCAGTCTCAGGATCAAGAAAGTTCTTCGTATTTTCGGTGGGTTTCAGTTCGATCAATCCCTCATGGAGTCCCTCGTCAGGGCCAGTTGCGATCGAAACTTCCCTGCTGTTTGATTCTGTCCAAGCAGCCACCAAGGTGTCCTCGGAGCGGTTGTTGAGGCTGGGTTCCCACAGGAACCCGCCCTCGTTGTCCAGTGTGTCCTCCTCTTCACGGTAGCGGTCTTGGATGATACGGCGACGAAGATCCCCTGGGCTTTGATCCTCTGGTGGGCGACGCCGGGTAATCTGCACTGGGCCCTCGGTTTGCATCGTTTCTGGTCCTTCGGCGTAATGCCGCGTCACTTTAACACTTCCTTCTGATTTGGCTGCGCTTGTGAAGACTACTTCTTCAGGTGATCGAGAGCGGAGTAATGCCAGAACGCCCCCGGCCATGACCAAGGCAGAGAGTGTGGCTAAAGTCCAATTTCCTGCCCCGCCGAAGCCATAATCCGCCGCTGTATGTGCGGTCCAATCCATGTGAAAGACGTGTTGCATCGAAGTGGTGGCTCTTTTGGTCAATTTATAAGCACCTACCCCCGGAGTGTACATCATAGCTCTTTTAGAATATGGTGGTAAAGTCGGACCCTCCCTGAGAACCCTTTCGCACTCCGGACCTCCGGTAACGTTCGCCTGAAACCATAAGCATGTATACATCTTCGAACCTGCACAAGAGTTACCTGTATCAAGCCCGCACACATCTGTAAAAGGTCGTTACGCTCGGACCATCTAGTCATTTCGTAGGACCTAAGCCCATAGACGAACAGCGACACCATCGCCACTAGTAAAGAGGTAATCCCAAGTATAGACTGGAACCAACCCCTCTTAGAAACCCATCTACCGAGTCCTAGCCACGCCCTCCCCTGGGCGTCTGCCGGGGAGCCCGTTTGTTGCTCCTGCAAAACCGGCGTTGCCTGGTTACCATGATCCCCCAGTGAGACAGACTGTGAATCCGAGTGGGACGCAGCTGCTTCTGCGCATGCTTCTGTAGTAGGAGGAGGCTGTGGCAGCTGGGGTGATGTCGCTGCAGACGGATCTTGGCTGCCATTCGCTAGGGAGGGCCACGTTTCTTGTGCCGGTAACTGTTCGGCCGATGAAGGAGGCGTGGTAGATGGAGAGTGTGACGATGATAGATTGGAAGACTCGGCGGATGAGTTCTGGACGAAAGATTGATGCAGGACGTTGAGCGGGATCTGATCAGATGGTGACGAGCATCGTGAATTGCCGGCGGAACGCGCCCGCCTGGTATTCCGCCCTCGCTCCCATGGGCGGGGCATCCCAAGGACCAATCTCCTCCAGCTACCAGAAAATACACGTACTTTACTCAAAGTGTGTTACCGACTTGGGGTTGTTAAACCGTCATCGTGAAGGTCTTTCGAGGTTGAAGCCTCTGCGTGGTGGAGGGAAGAGCGATGCTACACCAGGTACGAGTACAATACGAGTAGAATAATAAACAGGATATTGACATTATATTGGCAGCCTAGATGGCACGATGGTTTGCCTTGTCGATCTCATTGCGAACCACTTCTCCTGCATACCATTGGAGAGTAAGGTAGTCATGCGGCCCATTGCGCCCGCCTTCGACGCCCTTGGGCCCGTGGTCGCAACCAATTGGGACGATTTCTCGAACTTGCGATGAGTAGGATTGAAAGAAAGGTTATCAGGGTTGAATATATCAATATTCGATTGACCCTATCACTCATCCTCGGAGCAGGCAACAACATCCCATGTTCCATACGCTGAACCTCACGTCCATTCTACGAATCATCCATTTGCAAGGCCTGTTCGAACACCAAAGAATGGCTAAGACTTCGAGAGCTGGAGTCTCATTTGTTGATATCTAATTTAGCAGCAATAAAGGAAGTCAAGCCTCGTAAGCTGATACGACTTTACCCCAAATCTGTGATTACTCTTCGTCAAGTCAGTCTTAGCTTTTTTTTACAGATTTCCAATGATATGAGCTTGATGATAATGTAGGTGCTACCTAGCTTTTCTCTCCAAATCTTCCTCGAATCGACCCTGTTTTTAGTCAAGCAGTCCTTATGATGGAGGCACCCTTCAGCTTAAGGGTTATACAACCATGGTGACACGCCAAAGCCCGAGAAATGCAACCTGCGAGTAAATCATCCTGGAACTACACGATGTTTGAATGTCAAGTGGGGAGATGCTATTATTGATTCTTCATGCATGATGCATAAAGCTATTTCCAATCCTGTGCGTTCTGTGGCTCGGTTGCCTTACTATGCAAGATTCCTTGTCTTCCAAATCTAGTGCTTCCTTCAGCCTCGATTGTCCATCGACAGTTGTAAGCTGATATAGGCTTAAGGAGTCCAGATTCCCTGGTCAACCAGCAGAGCTCTTACCACTATTGAGCATCTTAGAAGTATTTCAATTTAGGGGTTGCTTTCCCTTCCAGACCGCCGGCTTTACCGCGTTCAAGGTTCATTGTGTTAGTACGCCTAGAACCAAAGAACTGTTATACAAGATGATCTCGCTGCTTCCAATACTTCAGCTTTGCGGAAT
>JAABUK010005764.1_pt1 | contig 19014 bp, 26 predicted proteins | sample 5559141 | NCBI WGS metagenome assembly JAABUK01 (sample SAMN10711869, study PRJNA513367) | rock metagenome | isolation source: Antarctica rocks | place: Antarctica: Victoria Land, Pudding Butte nord | collected 2016-01-03 | reverse complement strand
TCGAACATTCCCGAACCCGGGCACACCCTGCACCGCTCCAGCTGGCGACGACGACACCAACAACGCGCCAAACAATCCCACTATCGACGACGAGGACACCTACCTTAAGTGCGACTGTAGTACTAGGGTGGTCGATCCGGCGGCGGCAAGGAGCGCGGCGAAGACGCCTTGCAGGGCGCGGGCGGCGAACAGCACCTCGGCGGTGGGGGCGATCCCGCCGAGCGCGGACGCGGCGGCGAACCTGATCAGCCCGATCAGGAAGACCCGTCGGCGCCCGAGCAGGCCCGCGACCCGACCACCGAGCAGCAACAGCCCACCGAAGGTGAGGGTGTAGGCGGTGACGACCCAGCCCCGGGTGGCGTCGCTCATCCCGAGCGCGGCTTGGGCCTTGGGCAGCGTCAGGTTGATGATCGAGGTGTCCGCACCACCATCAGCGTGGCTGCGGCGATCACCACCAGCGCCCACCACCGCCGGGGGTCCACAGCCGCGTTCTCACCGGTGGCCGTGGCCTGCGGTGCGCTCACGACGCTGCGGGCCTACGGGTGATGGCGATGATGGTGTCGGTGACGGTGGCGCGTTGACCGTCGGGTCCGTCGGCGACCCGGTCGTGATTCTCCAGTCGCACGGTGTCCCACAGCTGCGGGTCGAGCCCGATGCTGCCCAGGGTCTGCTCCGGGGTGGGGAACACGGTGTCGGGGTCGGCCCACGACCAGGGCGGCACCGAGGCGTGATCGACGATGAGCAGCATCCCGCCCGCTCGCACCGCCGCCGCGGCGCGGGCGAACATCGGTGGCCGGTCGAACTCGACCGGGGACAGCAGGTACTGCGCGCTGATGACGTCGACCTCGCCGTGGGGGAAGGTGGCGGTGAGGTCGTGGCGCTCGGTGCGCACCCGGTCGTTGAGCCCGGCCCCGGTGGCGCGGTCGGTGACCCGGGCCAGGGCGGTGGCCGAGACGTCGACGGTGAGCACCGTCCACCCCGGCTGCGCCAGCCACAGCGCGTCGCCGCCACCCCCGCACCCCAGGTCCAGCACCCGGGCGGGGGCCAGTGCCTCGACCAGGTCGACCAGCACCGGGTTCGGCCCCCCGTGCCCGGGGCCGACGCGGCGTAGTGCGGCTCCCAGAATTCTTCGGCCGCCGATCCTGCGCCGGTCACGGGAGCACCAGCCCGTGGCGGCGGTCCCCGAGCACCCGTTCGCAGACCTCGGCCTCCATCGCCGCCGAGAACACGTCATGCACGCGCGGCGCCCACCGTGCCCGCAGCGCGGTAACCGCCAGGTCAGTGTCCTCCCCGATGAGGTCCAGGTGGATCGCCGCGCCGACCCCGGATCCGGCCGCGGCGGAGGTGATCACCTGCGCCATCGGAGCGGCCACATTCCCGGCCGCCCACACCCCCGGGGTCGCGGTGAGCCCGGTGGGATCGGCGGGCAGGTAGTGACCCGCGACGACCCCACCCAGCTCGAGCGCTGCAGTGCTCAGGTTCAGGTCGTCGAGCAGGTCCTGGCGTGCCTCCAGCGTGGTGGCGACGGCGACCGCCTGGCGGGCCACGCTGCGTCCGTCGACCATCCGTAGCCCGGACAACGCGTCCCCGGTGGTCTGCACGGCGGCGACCTTGCCGATGACGTGCTCGACGCCGAGGGCGGCGAGCTGCTCGACCTGCTCGTCGGTGGGGTCGGGGGCGGTGTGCTGGAAGTACACGACGTCCTCGGTGAGCTGACCGAACAGCAGCACCTGGTGCAACGCCATCGGGTTGGTGCCGAGCACCCCGATAGCCTGGTCGCGCACCTCCCAGCCGTGGCAGAACGGGCAGTGCAACACGTCCCGGCCCCACCGCTCGGCCAACCCCGACACGTCGGGCAGCACGTCGACCAGGCCGGTGGCCAGCACCACCCGGCGCGCCCCCACCGTCCTGCTCGCTCCGTCGCCGGTGACAAGGTCGATGGTGAACCGTGAGCCGCCTGGCTCCGGTGACGCCACCACGGTGGCCGAGGTCGCGGTGGCCTCGACGACCTCCACGTCGTAGGCCTGGGCCTCGGCGCGGCCGATCCTGACCAGCTCCCGCGGCGATGCGCCCTCGGCGTAGAGGTAGTTGTGCACCCCCTCGGCGGGGGCGTTGCGCGGCGCCCCGGCGTCGATGACCAGCACCGACCGGCGCGAGCGGGCCAGGATCTTCGCCGCACTCAGGCCGGCGGACCCACCCCCGACCACCACCACGTCGACACTGCTGCGCTCCGCTTCCGCGCCGACCGAGGCTGACCTGTTCATGACGGTCCTCTCCGTGATCGCCCGAGCGCGGTGACCCCGCGCTCGCTGCGGCCACCACAGTGCGACCGCCCACCCCCGGAGGCCAACATTTCTTGCGTATCCGGCAAACTAACGAGGTGGACGACGCCGAGCACACGGGTAGCGACATCGACACGGTCATCGACGGGGTCGGGGCGCGGCTGCGTGGCCTGCGCCGCACCCGGGCCTTGACCCTGGCCGACCTCGCCGAGGCCACCGGCACCTCCCAGGCCACCCTGTCCCGGCTGGAGTCCGGGGCACGGCGCCCCAGCCTCGATCTCCTGCTGCGCCTGGCCCGCACCTACCGGGTGACCCTCGACGAGCTGGTCGACGCCCCCGACACCGGCGATCCCCGCATCCACGCCCGGCCCAGCGTCCGCTACGGGGTGACCTGGGTGCCACTGACCCGCCGGGCCGGCGGGCTGCAGGCCTTCAAGCTCGTCATCCCCGGCGGCTTCCCCGCCGGTGAGCCCGAGCAACGCAGCCACGAGGGCTACGAGTGGATGTACGTCCTCGACGGCCGGCTGCGCCTGCTGCTCGGGGGGCACGAGCTCGTCCTCACCCCCGGTGAGGTCGCCGAGTTCGACACCCACACCCCGCACGCCTTCACCAACCCCGCCGACACCCCCACCGAGCTGCTCATCCTGATCAGCGCCCAAGGCCAACGCGCCCATGTCCGAGCCCGACCCGCCCGGAGCGCACCCAACCCAACCGGCAGGGCTTGACCGCCGCCGACGCCATCGAAGTGGCGCCACCAGCTCATCACCCCCCGAGAAGGCACGGTGCGCCGTAGACAACCGGACCAGGTTTGACCGGCCGTACGTAGACGATGGTTGGCGTTACCCGGCTGGCGGATTACCGCGAAGGCGCGCCCTTTGGTAACGCATGCCGTGTCCGCGTCTACGTCACGGTCAGGTCCGTTCGCGGGCGCGGACGGCCGGGGGGCTCGGAGCTTTCAGGGCCCGGAGAAGCTGGTGGGGGAGAGGACACCGCCATCCTGGGTTCTTCCCGCGGCACCGGTATTGCGGAAAGTGCCGGCCAGTGGAATGGGTAAGGGTGGTGGGCATGGGTTCGGAGGTGGTGGTGCTGCTGCACGTCGAGCTGGGCCGCCTCCCCCGCCGAGTCTCACGTCCGAAGCATCCTGGTTTCTCAGGCCCGCATGGATGGCACACTCTGTCGAACTTGCACGTTTCGAATTTTTCGACTTATAGTTGAGTCATGACGACTCTCGCGGATCACACGGTCCTGCCTACGACCGAGTCGGACGCTGTCTCGGACCTGAAGGCGTTGGCCGTGGTCCTCGACAGCGACCACCCCGTAGAGCTGCGGAATCCCATCGATGGGTCGGCGCAGGTCGTGCCCGACACGGTGCGCAAGGTTCTCCAGCAGGTGCTGGCAGCGATGGCCGATCATCGGGCGGTCACTATCACCGAGATGAACACCACGCTCACCACGCAGCAGGCGGCGGACCTGCTCGGAGTGTCCCGACCCACCTTGGTGCGGCTCCTTGAGTCCAACCAGATCGCGTTCAGCAAGCCGAACCGGCACCGTCGGGTCCAGCTCGCCGACGTACTGGACTACCAGCGCCACGCCTCGCGGATTCGCCGCGCCGAGCTTGACGCGATGACCCGCGAATCAGCCGAGGACAACGGATTCGCGACGGTCAACGGCTTCGTGACTACCCGCTGACCAGGCGCCCTGTCATGCCGTTTCGCGTGGTGCTCGACGCCTGCGTTCTGATCCCTTACCAGCTCAGCGACCTGCTGCTTCGCCTTGCAGAGGCCGAGATATTCGTCCCGCTGTGGTCTGACAAGATCATGGCCGAGGTCAACCAAAACCTCCCCCTCAAGCTAGGTGTGACCCCACACAAGGCGCAGCGCCGCATCGACCACATGACGACGGCGTTCCCGCTGGCCGCGGTCGAGGGGTACAAGGACCTCATCCCGGCAATGACGAACGACCCGAAAGACCGCCACGTCCTCGCCGCGGCCGTGCGGGGCAACGCAGACCTGATCGTGACCGCCAACCTGAAGGACTTTCCGGATGCGGCTCTGGAGCCTTACGGCATCCAGGCGATCCACCCCGACCAGTTCCTTCTCGACCAGCTTGACCTCGACCCAGTCCGCGTCGTACAGGTCGTCGCCGAGCAGCGCGACAGCTACGCCCGCCCCGAGCTGTCGGCCGAGGAGTTCTCCCACTCGCTCGCGGTCACTGTCCCGGACTTCGCGTCGGCCGTGACCGCGGCCGCCGCTGCGGCCTTCGGTCCCGACACACCGCTGCCGCTGGAGATCGTCTCCCCCGGCGCCGCCCACCATGCCTTCTTCCCCGACGATGACCCGTCCCCGGAGACCGATCGCGGTGCTGCGTTCCTGTGGTGGCAAGCGCTACTGGGCGGCGTGGTCGAGTTCCGTCCCGCCCTGCAACGCCTCAGCACGAACCACGCCGCCTGGGGTGACTACAGCGCCGCAGCCAGCAGCCTCCATGGATGGGCAATGATGCAGTTCCTCGAGTCCTGCCCCGACGCACCCGGCTTAGTCGCCTACGCCAAGTTCATGCCCGACTCCGGCCATCCAATGCGTGGTTTCGACGTTGCCCCGATCCCGCACGTGAAAATCCTGACCGTGGTCAAGGGGGACGACGGATGGCGGCGCGCATGGGGTCTGTCCAACGACAACTACCGCCCTCCCGCCTCCCAGGTTCTCGGAGCTGACCACGACTGACGCATCCGACGCGACACACCACACCCGGCACCCCGAGCATGGTGGACCTGCCTTATCGCCGAGCACTGAATAGAAACCGAAGCTGAGACCACGGGATAGTGCCGCCGAGGCACGCGTGGTGCGCCGGACATGGCAGGCGAAAGCTGGGCCCACAACTACAGCCGGAAACACGACCGAGTGGTACGCGGCGCAAGCTCGGCAATCAGCTGGGCAGGGCTTACCGGTCGAGCACTCGCCATCGAGCAACTCACCCTAATGAGCCGCAGGGGACGGACGATATTCAGCGGGGGGCGCGCCGTCTACTGCACGTGAGCGATGCGCTTCTGGTCTGCCGGTGCTATGTCCCGGGACGGGACGCTGAACCGAAGACAGGTTGTCTCACTTCCAAGTGAGACACCGGCTTCAGGCTTCCGGCCCGAGGGGGCGGTGGACGCCAGACCTCATCGCCTGCGCGGTCACCGTTGCGCCGATACCAGGCCACTAGCCAGATCTCGCTCAAGACGGCCGCAGGGTCTACTCGAGCTCGCGCTGCCGACTGTCACGAGAAGAGTGCTGGGGCAGCGTCAACGCTGCGATCAGCGTGATGCTCAACCAGTGCTCGAACTCGTCGGGCGTCCGGCCGGCCCGGTCGATCACCGCGTCGTAGACCTCCGGGCTGGCCAGCGCCCACAGCGTCAGGAAGACCGTGTCGGCGTCCAGGTCCGGACGCAGTGCCGACGGCGGGATCTCCGTGGCCGCGGCCCGGAGCGCGGCGTCCGCTTGCGACTGCACGGCGAGCCAGTCCTCGGCCAGGGTCGGTTCGACCGCCACCGCCTCGCGGTAGAGGCGGCGGTAGGCCGTCGTCCGCGTGGTCACCGCGACGAACACCCGCGCCACCGCCCGCAGGTAGGCGGTGATGTCCGGGTCAGTGCCGACGGCGGCCGTCAGCTCGGCGCGGACCACCGCTGGCCAGTCCTCCGAATCGGGCCCACCAGCGGCTGCGGTCGCCGCTGCTCGGAAGACGTCCCGCTTGCTGCCGCACGCCAGGTAGAGCGTCTGCAGCGAGACTCCGGCCTGATCGGCGATCGCGGACACTGTGGTGGCGGCATAGCCGCGCTCCCGGAACAACCGGTCCGCCGCTTCAACCAGCCGGACCCGAGTGCGGCGTCGGCTCTCCTCGCCGGCCTCGCGCCGCCGCCGGTACCGGTCCTCGACCTCCTCGGGATTCACCGAGGCAATCTATCTCATCACAGTCACGCTCAAGTCGAGCTATGCTCCAGTGGAGCGCCGCTCTAAGGAGCGTCGTCGAAACCGCGGAGGAGACGGCATGACCCAGCAGGACCATGTGGCAGTGCGGACGCTCGAATCCGGCCCTGCTGTTCTCGCCGTCCACGGCGGAGGCGGACCGCAGTCGATGCGGCAGATCGTGGAGGGACTGAGCGTCGATCACGAGGTACTGCTGCCGACCCATCCCGGCTGGGCCGGGCAGCCACGAGACCCCGCGATCAGATCCGTGCCCGACCTCGCTCAGCGCTGCCTGAGGCTGCTGCTGGACTCGGACCTGTCCGACGTCACCGTCGTGGCCAGTTCGTTCGGGGGATGGGTGGCGGCCGAGCTGGCCCTGCTCGCACCCCGCGGCGTGATCGGGCGGATGGTCCTGCTCAACCCCGTCGGGCCGGCACCCACGCAGCTCGAGATGGCCCAGCAGCGCCCTTCCCGGACGCCTGAGGTCGTGGACCCGTCGCTCGACCTGGTGCGCAGCTACACCGGCCCGGCGATGTGCAGCCCGGACCTGTCGGAACGCCTGAGTGCCATCGAGCAGCCCACCCTGGTCGTGTGGGGAGCCGATGACCCGGTGCTCCCGCTGGCCTACGGCCAGCGAATGGCCGCCGACCTGGGCGACGCGACGTGCGTCGCCGTGCCCGGCGCCGGGCACCTGCCGCACGAGGACGCGCCGGAGCTGACCCTGGCCGTGATCCGCGGCTTCCTGGACTCGACACGAGTGGCGCGGGTGACCCGTTGAGGCCTGCGACCCGGCGTCTGTTGGGGCAGGCACTCGTCACCGCGAGGGCGCTGGTGCCCGCCGTCGGCTCCTTCGTCGCCGACTGGAGCCCGACGCACGTCTACAACCCCGACTGGTCGGCGCACGCCAAGTTCCACCTCGGCCAGACACTGGCCCTTGCCGCGGGGTCGTCCGCCGTCAGCATCTGGCTGACCTGGCGACCTCGGCCCAGCGATGCGCGGCTGCGCGGCGCGCTGCTGGCCGGGGGGTTGTTCTGGCTCACCCAGCTGCCGGCCCTCCTCGTCCCGGGCGCCGCCCTGGTGGATCCCGACACGCCGACCCAGCCGTTCGACCTCTGGGGCCTGCCGGTCAATCAGGTCACCGTCACCGGGGTGGTGATCGTGCCGCTGCTGGTCGTGGGGTACTGCCTGCAGCGGGGCGCGATGGCCGACCGGACACCGGCCGGCATTCGGGAGAGGACGGCGTGATGAGGGCCGCGCGCACGGTGCACGCCTCGAGATGGGCACGCAGCGCACGGGTCACCGCAGTCGTGTCATCGGTCTTGTCCAGCGGTGTGCTCTTCGGGACTGTCGCCAGCCTCACCCCGTCGAAGCGGGGCTTCGACAGCTCCACCTACACGACCGTTCAGCAAGCCACGGTCCGCAACCTCCGGCCAGTCATGGGCGTGCTGCTGCCAACCTCAGTGCTCGCCAACCTCGCCGTGTTCCTCACCGCCGACCGCCACAACTCCAGCGCACGGCGAAACGCCCTGACCGGACTGCTCGGCCCGCTGAGCTCACTTCTGCTCACCGCGCGATGGGAGCTGCCGATGAACTCCCAGGTGCTCGCCTGGCATCCGGACAACCCGCCGGCGGACTGGACGGCCACCCGCGATCGCTGGGAGATGGTGCACCTGATCCGGACAGCAACAGCTCTCATCGGTTTGTCCGGCACCCTTGCAGCACCCTCGACGCAGACCTGAGCGGCGTCGGCACAGCTCCCATCGGAAACTGTGCCTCGCGCACGTGGTGGACGGGGCGCTGCGCCGATCAGGAGCCGTTAAGCGGTGGCCGCGGCACCGCGCGGTGGACACCCGCAGCTACCCCCTGGGTCCTCGAGCGAGGGGCGGGTTGGCTGAGGGCCGCTCACGCGATGCTCACCCAACACCCCCCGACCCCCACCGCGACCACGGCCACGACCGCGGAGCCACCCGCACCGAGCATCCAACGCATCCCCGGCCGCGCCACCGACGCCACGCGGTAATCCACCAGCACCTGCCGGCGACTCCTGGTTGAAGTCCTCGGCCAGGCCGGACAATCCGTCGGCTGCAGTCACCGCAACCCCGGACAAGCTCGACGGTTGCCTGCGGCTACAGCGAGGACGGTGCCGTTGCTCGGACCTGGGAGGGTTTGATTGCGCGGATCACGACGAGTTCCTCGGTGCGTTTCCCTGGTGCGATGAGTCCGCGTGCTTGGAGCAGGCCGGCCCGGGCCCGCATCACCGGGCCGAAGGGCACGGTGGCCCTGGCGGCCACGGTGACAGCGAGACCGTCACCGGCCAGTTGCTGCACCGTTTCCTGGCTGCCCGACAGGCCGGAGTGGACGATGAGCAGCGTTCCACCGGGTGCTAACACTTTGGGTGCCTCCGCGCAGATCCGGTCCAGGAGTGCGCGCCCGTCGATCCCCGCGTCCCAGGCCCGCGCCGGGCCCGGGTGGGTAGGTGCTCGTTCTCGGCGGGGACATAGGGCGGGTTGGACACAATCAGGTCGAAACGCTGGTCGGATACCGGATCCACCAGGTCGCCGTGGTGCGCGCTCACTCGACGACCCTGCAGCGCCACGTTCATCCAGGCCGTGTCCAGCGCGCGGCGATTGACGTCCACCACCGTGATGCTGGCGGCGCCTGCACGGGCCGCGACCGCGGCGAGCGCTCCGGTTCCGGTGCACAGGTCGAGCACGCGCCGCCCGGCCGCTGCCCTATCGCGGCGGAGGACCTCGGCGAGCAGCCAGGTGTCGTGTTGTGGCGGGTACACGCCCGGCGGCCGTAAAACCAGCATGTGTTCAATCAACCATGGGACGCAGCGCCTCGCCCACACTGGGGTCTGGGACTGGTTGCGCACCACGAGGATTGGCGCGGCGACCGGGAAGTTCTCCGGGCACCGGCTGGCGCACCCGTGGTTGTGGTTTGGGCGGTGCAGGGCCCGGTCCGAGCACTACCCGGAATTGGCGACACAGCCCGAGCGCCGGCCAACCCGGCCCGAACAGGACCGTGTCCGGTTGGCGGTGCCCGGGTATGGCGGGCAGGCTGGAAGCGCGCGTCACCGTCGGCAGGGTGGTCGGCACGGGTCGGTCAGTGGGTTGCCCTCAACCCACTGCAGGCCGGATCCGGAAGCAGTGCTTGTGCCCCACTGGAGGAGGATCGGTCATGACCGAGCAGAACATGAACCTTGCGGCGCTGAGCGCCGCCGGTGTCGCTGTCTGGTTGGACGATCTGTCGCGGGAGCGGTTGCGTTCGGGTAACCTCGCCGAGCTCATCGCGACGAAGAGCGTCGTCGGGGTGACCACCAACCCCACCATCTTCGCCAGCGCGGTCGCGAACGGCGACGCCTACGACCAACAGCTGCGGGAGCTCGCCGGTCAGGGCGCCGACGTGGAGGACATCGTCCGAGCATTCACCACCGACGACGTCCGTCACGCCTGTGACGTGCTCCGCCCCGTCTGGGCAGCCACCGGGGGACGGGACGGCCGGGTGTCCCTGGAGGTCGACCCGCGGTTAGCGCACGAGACCGACGAGACCGTGGCCCAGGCCATCGAGCTGTGGAAGATCGTGGACCGGCCCAACGTCATGATCAAGATTCCCGCCACGGAGGAGGGGGTGCCGGCGATCACCCGCACCCTCGCCGAGGGGATCAGCGTCAACGTCACCCTGATCTTCTCGGTGCAGCGGCACCGCACGGTGATGGAGGCGTTCCTGCACGGCCTCGAGCAGGCCCGCGGAGCCGGTCACGACCTGTCCACTATTGCCAGCGTGGCCTCGTTCTTCGTCTCCCGCGTCGACACCGAGGTGGACAACCGCCTCGAGGCGATCGGCACACCGCAGGCCATGCAGTTGCGGGGTAAGGCGGCGCTGGCCAACGCCCGGCTGGCCTACGGCGCCTACCAGGAGGTGTTCGGGGTCGGCGCGCGTTGGGCAGGCCTGGCCGAGGACGGTGCGAAACCGCAGCGCCCGTTGTGGGCCTCGACCGGGGTGAAGAATCCGAACTACCCGGACACCATGTACGTCACCGAGTTGGTGGCGCCGAACACGGTGAACACCATGCCGGAGAAGACGATGGACGCGGTGGCCGAGCATGGTGAGGTCACCGGCGACACCGTCAGCGACACCTCGGTGGCCGCGCAGCAGGTCTTCGACGCTTTGGACGGGGTGGGCATCGATATCACCGACGTGTTCCGCACCATCGAGAACGAAGGCGTGGAGAAGTTCACCGCGTCCTGGGCCGAGCTTGCGGACACCGTGCAGGGCCAACTCGACAGCCTCACCGCCGACTGACTCCTACCACGCCCCTAGCGCGGGGACCGGGCTGAGGAAGCGAGTGCTCACTTCGAGGGGCAGTGGGGCTGCCGGTGTCGCGGCCCGTACCGGTCGAAGACGCTGATGGAGGATGATTCGGGCCGGCACCTCGCGTGCCCCGGACGATCACTCAGCGACGTTGCGCGAGCGGAGCAGGAGGAACACCCATAGCGCAACACCACACCGCCCCGCCAGCGGATGTCCCCGGGCCGATTGTCCTCGACCAGCCCACACCCTTCGCCGCCGCCGTGTCCGACGTGGCTGGGCCCGACACCACTGGGGCACCGGCCGGGCACGTCGACGAGACCGACCTCCTGGACCCATCCGTACCCCAGGACCCCGGAGGAGGACTACCCACCCGGACCAGCAGGCGTGCGAGCATGGGATGGCGGTAACCGAGCCGGCCCACGCGGATGGGCTTCAACCGAACTTGACGAACGCTTCGGCAGGGACAAACACATGACCCAACCAGTGCTCCAGGATCCCAGCCGGGGGCCGATGGCGCGACCGACATCCTCGGGCACCGGCACCCGAACGGGTGCGTGGTGGCCGTGATCGGTGTTCACCGGATGGTGTCTGCCCCGCCTGAAGCCGTGTGGGAGGTGCTGGCCGACGGCTGGCTCTACACCGGCTGGGTGGTGGGTGCCTCCCGGATGCGGGCGGTGGACCCGGCGTGGCCGGTGCCCGATGCCCGGCTGCACCATTCGGTGGGGGGATGGCCGCTGCTGCTGGATGACACCACATCGGTGCTGGAAGCCGACCCCGGTCGGGAACTGGTGCTCAAGGCGCGGGCCTGGCCGATGGGAGCGGCGCGCGTCCGGGTGCTGCTCGCCGCCCACGACGGTGGCACGCTGGTGCGGATGGAGGAGGACGTGACCTCGGGGCCGGGACTGCTGGTGCCGCCCCCGGTGCGCTGGGCGGCGATCGCGATACGCAACGTGGAGAGCCTGCGCCGCCTCGCTCTGCTCGCGGAGGGACGCCCGCAAGGGTAGGGCCACAGCGACTCTGCTCGTACCCGCGGGAACAGCCAATCCGGACCTGACCCAACGCGCCCATGGTGCGCAACCCGGGCGAGGTCTGCACCGGGTGACCCCAGCACAGTCACGGTGTGATCCATCGGTGCCGCTGCTAGGGCCGCCACCGTGGTCCCATGGCGTCACGAAGCGACAGCACCGTGTCGGTCACCAACTTTCCGTGCAGCCCCCGCCCGGTTGGTCTGAAGGCGCTGTGATCCCGGTGGTATGGGCACTTCTTCGGTAGTAAGTCATGGTGGCGACACGGGGCCGACCTTGGTGGCGCAGAGATTCAGGAGGTGTTGCGTGGTTCTCGGCCCGAGGCGTGGGCTGGTCGTGGAGAACAGGATCGCGCGGAGGCGGTGGTAAAAAGCGCGCGGGGTGATCCCAAATTCGGGGAGGATGAACTCATCACCTGCCCCGAAAGGTGCCCACTGCACGGCGAAGGTGAGCATGGCGCGTTCCTCGCGAGTCACCCCGTCCTCCAATCCCATGCAGCACAGAAACCAGCTGCCCGGTGGCGGGCGGCCGTGCCGAGGCCACGGCGGTCAGGCGCCGGTGCGCGCTTCTCTAAGGTGGTGCGGTGAGTCTCGACAAATATGGGTGGTGCCTCTTCCTGGTCGGTGCCATGGGCAGGCGCCGGTGAGCGTGGTCGAGCGTAGCGGCGGTGAGTCACCCGCGGAGGGGGCGTTTGAGCGGCTCGTCGAGGAAGGTGATGAGCGACTGTCCCGGGCGTGGCTTCCGCTGATCGCGACCGGGCTGCTCGGCGGGGTTGATGTGGGCACGGGGGTGCTGGCTTACTTCCTCGTGCAGCACTACACGCACAACACGCTGTCGGCGGGCTTGGCGTTCTCCGTGGGTTTCGTGGCGTTGTTGTTGGCGCGCAGTGAGTTGTTCACGGAGAACTTTCTGGTGCCGGTGGTCGCGGTCGCCGCAGGCCACCGGGGGATGTGGTCTTTGCTGCGGTTGTGGGCGCTGACCTTGGGGATGAACCTGGTCGGTGGTTGGGTGATCACGTGGCTGATCGTCACCGGTCGACCGGACCTGAAGGAAACCGCCGTGGAGGTGTCCGCGCATTACTTTGAGCTGGGCTTCAATCTGCATTCCTTCGTGCTGGCGGTGCTGGCCGGCACCGTGATCACCTTGATGACCCGGATGCAGCACGCCACGGACAATCTTGGTGTGCAGCTGGTTGCGGCCATCGTGTTCGGAGCACTCCTCGCCGGTGGGCAGCTGTTTCACTCGGTGCTCGACTCGCTGTTCATGTTCGCCGGACTGCACTCCGGCTCGTCGTTCGGTTACCTGGACTGGTTGGGTGCGCTGGGTTGGTCGGCGTTGGGCAACCTCGTCGGTGGGGTCGGGTTGGTGACGACCATCCGGCTGGTCCGCACCCAGCACCGGGTACGGGAGGAACGCGCCGACCAAGCAAATGACGGTCCAGTAACGCTGTAGGCAAGCCCGGGGAGCAGATCCGCGCGGAGATCTACCCTCTAGCCCGCAGACTCGCGGGGTAGTGGTAGGTCCATTCCTCGGCCAGACCCGGCCAGGGCCGGGTCTGGCAGAACACGATCGGCAGGTTGGGCCAGTGGACCTGGAGTTCGGCGAAACCGTCGGTGATCATCGCCGGTCGGACCCGGTCGAGTGTGAAGACGCCCGAGTAACGGTCCTCGACGACGATCGGCCGCCCTGGGCCGGGCGGCGAGCTCGGCCAAGGCGTAGCGCAGCGTGCCCCCGCTCAGGCTCGCCACCAGGTCGACGAGGGTTTCCGTTGCACCGACGCCACCGGCGATCCGTCGATGCGCACCCCACAGTCCCCGTAGGGCAGGGCCTGCGTGATCGTGGACACCTGCTGGTAAATGAACCGGTCGGGGTACTGCTCGTGGGAGTCGATGACGATCTCCAGCTCACCGATGCCGGCGTCCCTGGCTGGCCGGCGGCCTTCGCGTGGCTCATATCACACTGTGCCCCGTACTGTATTACCTGCAGCCATTACCCGGAAGCGCCGGTCGAATAGTTCAGGCTGCAGGGAAAGAGGACCATGTCGATGCCAGAAAATGATCAAGACCTCGTCGAGCGTGTGCATTCGCTGGAAACGGCCCAAGCAGTCCAGGTCGCCACCCAGACCGGGGCTCAGGCCACCCAGGCGGCCACTCAGGCGGGTCAAGCAGCGACCACCGCCGCCGGCCATGCTGGTACCTGGGCGACGATGGGCGCGGGAGCAGCGGGCCTCATCGTCGGCATCTTCCTCGGTTTGTCCATCGCCAAGTCCTGACGCACCTCCGGAAGCCCCCACCAGGAGGTGTTCTGGCTCGCGCCGCAGCAAAACGTCATACGTCAGTGGCCCGTCCCCGCGAGAGTGGAGACGGGCCACTGCCGACTATCGGTCGATACTACGAGCACGCGGAGGAGGAGGGCGCGTCGCAGCCATGCGGGTGGTCGGTATGCGGCAAGCCCAGCCGCGTGGCATTGGCACCCTCGTGCTTTCTGTGGCCACTTCGACGGCATTTTCCTGCCGTGGATGATCGGGGCCGCAACGTCATTGTTAGAGGATGTGCAAAACGACCAAAACAATCACGGTGAGCACGATCGACACCACAACGGAGCCGAGACAGCCCAAGCGGTTGGAGAAGAAGATCATAGGCAGGGCACCTTTCGATGGGATACCAGTGCGGGAGGTGTTCGACTGCCCCGTTACGTCGAAGCAGGCACGGGGTCCACACCACGGTGGCCGCCTGGGCGGCAGCGCAGCAGCCGCCGCAGGGTGAGCCAGCTGCCGCGGATGCTGCCGTGTTTGGTCACGGCCTCGGCGGCGTACTGCGAGCAACTGGGCTGAAAACGGCACTTGCCGGACAGGTGGGGGCTGATCTGCTGCTGGTACATACCGATGGCCGCGAGCAGGCGGCCACCGGCGTGGGCAGGCATTTCCGGTCGGAGTCCTGGGCTATGCCCGTGCACCAGTGTGGTCAGAAGCTGGGGGAGTAGAGCCACGCTCAACAGCAGGCAGTTGCCGTCGAGCGCCTCACCAATGCAGCAACCACTCTCCAGGAGGCACGCGTTACGCGCGCAACCACCACCACCTTGACGGCCGTAACCCCCTCTGCGCCCACCCCGTCGCCCGCGCCGATTACCCGTCCGCCAGACGCCACCGAAGACCATGACGCTGACCGTAGCGGTCGAAGGTGCTTGCCCTGTCCGCGACCCGACCACCAGTGCGGCTTCTCCCGATGCGGGAATTTCAGGGGGTGGTGAGTACTCGGGCTGCGGTGTGTATTCGAAGCTTTTCCAGGGTGTCAGTTTGCCGCTCGGCGCGGGCGATCAGCTCATCGAGGGTGCTGGCATGGAGTCGGGTGTCGGTGTCGGCGAGGCGACGCAGTGTGCGGAAGGCGGCGGCCTTGCCCTGCACACCGAGTAACAACCCCTCCACCTCGATGAGGTCGCTGAGCGGGGACCGGCTGAGCAGACGCCCGTTCGGTTTGCACCGTGCGGCCTTCTCCAGCACCCATCCACCGAGCGCCTTGTAACGGTGCACGGGGAGTCCCAGGGTTCCCATCAGCGTGCGCAGGGATTCCCGGTCCTGCTCAATCTCCGTGGTCAACTCCTGGAGCTGCGTCTTCACCGGCCCCTGCGCCGAGCGGCTGGCCCGGCGGAACAGCTGCACTCCCATCGTGGCCCCGCCCAGGTGGTCGTTGAGGTAAATCCCCAACACCGCGTTGCTCGTGTCCATGAACGCGTTCCTTCCCGTGCCTGGTCACCGGCACGACGCAGAGGGTTACGGGGTGGGTTCTTGCGCGGCGTGCGCGGCGGGGTTTTGGTCGAGCTCGAAACCCCACTGGCTGTTCTGCTGGACCAGGTCGAAGCCCGCAGCCTCGTCGGTGGCACCTTCGGTGCCGTAACTGGCGGCGTCCTGGAAATAGGCGTGGTTCAGTGCCTCGTCACCGGCAAGGGTGCCGGGCGGGAAGTTCGACGCCAGGGAATCCAGTGCCGCCTCGAACATCTTCTGGTGGGCGACTTCGCGGCTCATCAGGAAGTTCAGGGTGTCCTTCAGGCCCGCGTCGTCGCACACCTTGGTCAACCGCTCGTAGGTGATCTTGGCGCGCGCCTCGGCGGCGATGTTCGAGCGCAGGTCCGCCGCGGGTTGCCCGATGGTGTCGATATAGGCGGCGGTCCACGGGGCCCCCATGGAGTCGGTCAACCGCGGGCCCCCACCGCCGAGCAGGTTCGGGCCGCTGTTCAGCGACAGGTTCACATAGTCCGGCATCTTGCCGTTAAGTAGGTCCCCGAGGTAGTTGCCCTCCACCTGATCCACCAGCTCAGCCGGGGAGCCTTTCAGCAACAGGTGCAGCGACTGCGCCACCATCTCCAGGTGCGAGAGCTCTTCGGTGGCGATGTCGAGCAGCATGCTGCGGCGCTGTGCATCGGGCTCGTTCCAGCCCTGGGTGAAATACCGCATCGCGGCGGCAAGTTCCCCGTTGGGGCCGCCGAACTGCTCCAACAGCATCTTCGCGAACATCGGGTTCGGAGCATCGACGCGGACGGTGTACATCATGCGCTTGTTGTGCAAAAACAATCAGGCCTCCCGGCGACTTCTCAGGCTCGAGAAACGCACGATGGTAGGACCCCACCAGCCACCCGAACCGTGGGACGAGATGCCCCAACAGCTCACGGTATGCCGAGGGACTCAGCCACGCTGAACGACCACCCGCGGCTTCCCCTCGAGGAGCTGATAGCACACGCGGTCACCCCAACTGCTTCAGCAATATCATGGGCAGCCAGTGCTTGCTAACCGGCCGCTTCGGTCGGTCGACCTCGACGACCCGCTCGCCACAGGCCTGCAGGGCCCGGGGCAACCCGGTCCCGTGTGACCAGGTGCCCTCCAGCGCCCACACGATCCGGGGGCCCGGGGCGTGGGAGCGGGCGAAGTCGAGCAGCGCGCGGTAACCGGCGGTGTTCAGTAACGCCAGATGAGCTGACCAGTACGCCTTGGCGCTGCGATCTACCGGGCGGGCACCCCGATCGTCACGTCGTGCACGCCCATACAACCCCTGACGAAGTGGACTACTGGGTCATGTGGCTGGGTAACGAGCCCCCGGCGCTCGTGAGGCTGACGTGTGCAGCTCGTGCTACTCAGGCGTTGACGGCGCATTCTGTTTGCTCCCCGCGGGCCACACCGGGCTACCCGACGATCTGAGAACGACGCTGGGTAGGGGCGCTCGGGACGGCATCCCCGTAACGGAGCATCCGGTAAGCGTGCTGGTCGGGCTGTTCCGATAGAGCCGATCGTCACCCGGGACGGTGCAGCCGACTTTGAACAATCTGCGTTTGCCGAGGTCGGTCGGGCCGCAGAACGTCGGACGCACCTCGACGAGCTGCGGTGTTCTCGGTGAGGGTTCCTCTGCCGGCGCCTATTCAGGGTGTGAGGGCCACGAAGCTCAGCCCGTTCGTTGCCTCCGCGCGGGTGAGGACTGCGTCGGGGTCGTCGAGGCCGACGGTCGTGACATCGAGGGCAGTGAGGTCGAGCAGGCCCGCTTCGACCTGTCGCCAGACCGAATAGGCGGTCTCGTTGGACGCCATCCAGGAGCCGCGGAGAGTGATCCGGCGATGCATCAGTTCGTCGTACGGGATCGGAAGGGTTTGACGGACCCCACCCAGGAGCACCATGGTGCCGTCGAGGCGGAGTACATCGAAGCCCGCCATCGTGAGGTCCGCGGTTGGTGCGGGACCGATACTGGGTGTGTTCACCGCAGGTTTAGTCCTGCATACGCCGTGGCTGACGCCCTTGGTGCTGGGGGTACTGGCCGGGTTGCACCGCAACTCACTGGTGAAGAGCTTGCGGGTCGCCGCGAGCACCGACGCCAAGACCGGGTTGCTCAACAACGCTGCGTGGCAGGACCGGGCCGTACAGGGGCTGAGCCGCGCTTCGCGCGCCAACCAGCCGGTCGCGGTGGTCATGATCGACCTGGATCACTTCAAAAACGTCAACGACACCCATGGTCACCTCGTTGGAGATCGGGTGCTCTGCGGGGTTGCCGACGCTTTGGGTGTCGAGCTGCGTGGACATGACTTGTTCGGTCGGTTTGGTGGTGAGGAGTTCGTCGCGTTCCTCGATGGACCCACCGCTGAGCAGGCCGTCGAAATTTCCGAACGTTTACGCCACTGCATCGCCTCGATCACCACCACTGACACACCCTCCGTGACAGGCTCAGTCGGCGTCGCTTACTGCAGCCCACCACGCCAAGCCAACCTCGTCGACCTCCTCCAGGTGGCCGACACCGCCCTCTATCAGGCAAAGGCGGGCGGGCGCAACAGGGTCGACATCACCCACATAACGCACCAACACCAGGCAGAGCAAAACACCCTGCCGCGCTGACGAGCGGCCCTGACGCGGGTGCTGAGCTTGACGGTGTCATCGACGCGGGAGTTGTCGGGCGGGTCGTCCCAGTACCGGTCGATGAGCAGGCTCTCGACGTCGCCGAGGTCGAACATGTGCAGGTGGGCGCGGTCCCAGCGGGCGAAGGCGTCATCGATCGCGGGCTGGGCGAAGCTGTGGAACCGGGCGGCGGCAAAGACCCGTCCCGGCCGGGGCCACAGTGTCCGGCCCCCACCATCGACGAGATCGACCCGAATCGACAGCCCCGTTCGCGCCACCGGGTGATCCTCGCAGATCGGTGGGGGCACCGTCCGATCTCCAGTGGGGCGGTAGGCAAAGCCATCGCACGCCCGGCCACGGAGGGGGTTATCGACAGGGGGAACTGGCCGGGGTTGGGCTTGGCGAACTGGAGGGGAGCCCACCGGCATCCCGCTCGCTTCCCGGTGATCGAGCACAGCCCGCTCCGGCATGTCGGGCACCGACCCGGTTCCCCGACATGCCACGATCACCGCAAGCACGCCCATGACCGCATGGAGGAACTGATGAACCGTGCACAGTTGATCGACGCCGTGGCCGCCGCGACCGGCCTGCCTCGCGTCCAGGTCGAGGCCACCCTCAGTGCCACCCTGACCCAGGTGCGGGGTGCTGTGGCGTCCGGTGACAAGGTGCAGCTCCCCGGCTTCGGCACCTTCGAGCCGCGGGAGCGCGGCGCGCGCACCGCCCGCAACCCCTCGACCGGGGCGCAACTGCAGCTGGCCGCCACCCGGGCCGTCGGCTTCAAGGTAGGCGCCACGTTCAAGCAGGAGGTCGCTGACAGCGTCACCGCCAAGACGCCAACGAAGGCGGCGGCCACAAAGACCCCGACCAAGGCCACAACGTCGAAGACCACGACAGCAAAGAAGACCGCGAAAAAGTAGCCGCACACGCCAAAGTCACGCGCCTGTGTGTCGCAGACCGATCCTTAGGTCCTTGCGGTCGTCGCAACACCCCAAGATATGAGGGTGCCGATGACAGTCCGTTTCTCTAACCAGCTGGTGGCCGATTTGATTCAGCCGTTCTGGGCCGCATGGCAAGGCGGTGAG
>JAABUK010005763.1_pt1 | contig 19022 bp, 19 predicted proteins | sample 5559141 | NCBI WGS metagenome assembly JAABUK01 (sample SAMN10711869, study PRJNA513367) | rock metagenome | isolation source: Antarctica rocks | place: Antarctica: Victoria Land, Pudding Butte nord | collected 2016-01-03 | reverse complement strand
GTGTAAGCGCGGCCGAAAGAAGGCGGCGTAGCCTGCTACATACGCCTCCGCTTTTTTTCAGTTACTGGCAAATCCATGCCCCAAAATTACGACAGCGCTACCTGCTCCCTAACTTGCCAAAGTAGAGCTAATCAGCCTGGAGGAAGTGGGCTTTTGCATGGTACTTGACGGGAACGATACTGGAAGCTGGTTGCGCTTAGCTGGTTACTGGTTTGGAGACTCCCCCTGCGGACCCTGGGAGGGATTAGTGGGGCTGAGCGCCGCGGCGGACGCTACCGCCTCGCTACCGGGTGCTGACCGCCAGGTTTTGACCACCACGGCGGCCGGCATCGTGGGGGAAGCCAGCTTAATCCTCCGGATGGACGAACCCTGGTCCCGGGTCTGCACCCGCACCAGGCAGCGGTGCACTTGGCCACCCGCCTGCAACCACACGAGATAGCGGCCGCTGGGCACTTGGTCGAAGTCAAACCGGTGGCCGTACGCCGGACCGGTGTATGTTTCGGTGAAGAGCGTTTGCCCGCTACGCAGACGCACGACCTGCACGCGCCCGGCCAAGGCGGTGGGGTTTTCGATGCGCAGGCGCAGGGAGGCGGGGGCCACCTGGGTAAGGCTGATGGCCCCGGACGTCTGGGCCAGGGCGGACGTGGTGCCGGCGCACAGGGCCACTACAGAAAGTAGGCAAAGAAGCCTGGTTAGGGAATGCATACAAAAAAGTATAAAAGGGTGGATTAGCTACCCGATAGGTGGTAGGCAGCGATGAAATTGTGCTACTTGCAAGGCGCTGCCTACTTAGCTTGGCGGCGCAGGAAGAGGTAGTAGGCCAGGAAGCCGCCGGCGGTGCTGAAGAGTAGGATGATGATGGGGTGCAGGTCCCAGGGCAAGTACCGGCTGCACAGCGCGAGCCCCGTGCCCGTGCTCAGGAGCAGCGCCACCCACTTTACCACCTGCTTTTGCTCGTTCTGCGGGCCGGGCAGCAGGCGCTCGACAATACTTTCCGAGGGAGCGGCCGCCACAATCTGCTTTTTCAGCAAGTAGTTCAACACCAGCTTTATGGCGACCAAAACGAAGTTGCAGAGCAGGAAAAACCCTGTCACAAGGAACACCTTTGCGGCAAGGTCCTCATCAATGACCGGTACCGACGTACCAGTACCTTGAGCCGAAGCCTGCCAGGTGGCGAGGCAAAAAAGCAGGAGCAGCCAAAAATATTTCATAGGGTGAGCCAGGTAGCGGTACCGGATGAGACCGGCCAGCGCCCGTCATGTTGCAAAAGTTTTTAGGAAAAAGCGAGTTGGCGCATTTGCCGGCGATGCTGGGTCAGCAACGCCAGGCCCTGCCCGGCTACGACGAAGCCGGCCACCGCTACCAACCCAACTCCTAGCCCGGTTGACAAGCCCTGGAACGCCTGCCCCAGCGCGCCGCCGAGCAGGGCCACAAACGCGCCCACAACTCCCAGCACGAGGACGGCCACTAGCGCGAGTACCCAGGGGAAAGCAGGTTTCACCCTGGGTAATCGGGCCAGCACGGTAGCCGCGAGGTCAAACTCAAAAGCGGGCGGCGGGAGGCGGGCTGCGGTGGTAAATAGCTGCTGGTAAGTGGCTAGCCGGGTCTGGCACCGGCGGCAATCGTGCAAATGGACTGCCTCGGCAGCCGGCAGCGAAGCGGCGTCAGCGGCCAGTTGCAGGTCGTAATCGGAAAGATGGAGCTTCGTCATAAGTCGTCGCGTTGGTAGGTAGCCAGTAGTCGTTGCCTCAACAGTTGCCGCGCCCGAAAAAGGTAGTTTTTCACCGTCCCGTCCGGGAGAGAAGTTATCTGGGCGATTTCCTCGTAACTCAATTCCTGTTGGTGATACAGGGAAATCAGCGTGCGGTAAAGCGGGGGCAGCTGCTCGATGGCCGCACTTAAAATACCGGCCAGGTCCTGGTCAAAAAGGGCCGTCTCGGGGTCGTAGTCCGGCCCGGCAACCAGGGTTGGCGGGGCCCGGCGACCTTCTTCTGATGAGTCATCCGGCGGTTGCTCCGCTAAGTCCACCAGCACCAGCTGCTTTTTCTCCAGGTAATGCAGGCATGTGTTATAGGCAATCTGGCCGACCCACGTCGAGAGTTTTGCCTGAAACCTAAACCCAGCCAGGTTCTTAAAAACCTTCAGGTATACCTCCTGCGCGACATCGGGGCGGTCGGCGGGATGGCGAATCATCTTGAATACCAGCTGCGTTACCAGGCCCTCGGTGCGCCGCACGAGCTGCCCAAAAGCCGCGGTGTTTCCTCCCAGTACCTGCGCAACAAGCTGCTGGTCTGTTACATGCGAGGTAGGCAAGTGGCTCATCTACGGATGAGACCGGTCAGCCGATAGGATGTTGCACCGGGACGTTTTTGCAGGTACCAACCGGCGCACATTCTCTTGACCGATACTTTCGTTTCCAACCCCCTACTATCGTTCAACCGTGAGAATGACATTACTCAAATCACGCCCATTACTTCACGAAGGCAAACTGCTCGCCGTCGAATAAGCCTTTGTCGCTGAGCTTGAGGCGGGGAATCACCAGCAACGCCATGAACGACAGGGTCATAAAGGGTGCTTGCAGGCCCGAACCGAGCTGCGTTTTGGCAAAGTAGTCGAGGGCCGAGTAGGCCGCCGCCACGTTGGGGCCAGGCTGGTCCGACATAAGGCCGGCCACGGGCAGGGCCAGCACGTGCGCGGCGCCACCGGCCTCCACGGCCGCCAGGCCGCCCCGCGCGGCCACCACCAGGTTGACGGCGCGGGCCAGGCTCTCGTCATCGCAGCCCACGGCCGTGATATTGTGCGAGTCGTGGCCCACGCTGCTGGCCAGCGCGCCCTGCTTTAGCCCAAAGCCCTTGATAAACGCCACCGCCGGCGGCGCGCCCGGCGTATAGCGGTTGAGCACCACCAGCTTGAGCACGTCCTGGGCCGGGTCAGGCTGTAGTAGACCGTGGGCGAGGGGTAGGGACAAGTCGCGCCGCGCCGTAATGAGCTGGCCATCAAAGCACTCAATCACGGGGTAGGTCCCTGGTTCCTGGTTTCTGGTTCCTGGTTGTTGGTTTTTGGCGGGGTAGGCCAGCGCAGAGCTTTGGATAGGCTGGGCCTGGAAATTATTGACCACGGCCACCGGCGCGGGCGGGAGCAGGCAGTGGCCATTTTCGGCCACCAGCACGCCGTCGAGGTAGGTTTGCCGCACCGCGAACTCGGTCAGGTTATTCACCAGAATAAAGTCGGCGGGGTCGCCCACGCGCAGCTGGCCCACGGGCAGCTGGTAGTGCGCCACGGGGTTGAGGCAGGCCACCTGCAGCACGTCGAACACCGAATAGCCCAGGGCCACGGCCCGCCGCACCAGCTGGTTGATGTGGCCCAGCAGCAGCGTATCGGGGTGCTTGTCGTCGGAGCAGAACATCAGGTTTTCGTAGTGCTGAGGCAGCAGCTCGATGAGGGCGTCGAAGTTGCGGGCGGCCGAACCCTCGCGGATGAGGATTTTCATGCCCGCCGCCAGCTTGTCGCGCGCTTCGACGGCCGTAAAGCACTCGTGGTCAGTGCTGATACCAGCGCTGGCGTAGCGCTCGGCATCTTCGCCCTGCAGGCCGGGCGCGTGGCCGTCCACGGGGCGGCCGTAGCGGTGGGCCAGCTCGATTTTTTCGAGTACGCCAGGGTCGCGGTGCAGCACGCCGGGCCAGTTCATCATCTCGGCCAGGTAACCAATTTTGGGGTTTTGAAACAGCGTTTCGATATCCTGGGCCGTTATTTCGGCGCCGGCCGTTTCGAAGGGGGTAGCCGGCACGCAGCTCGGCGCGCCAAAGCAGAATTTGAACGGCACCGGGGCCGCGTTATCCAGCATGTACCGCACGCCGGCCACGCCCAGCACGTTGCCAATTTCGTGGGGGTCGCTCACGGTAGCCACCGTGCCATGCGGGAGCGCCAGCCGCGCGAACTCGCTGGGTACCAGCAAGGAGCTCTCGACGTGCACGTGCGCGTCCACGAAGCCGGGTAGGGCGTAGGGCAGCGCCGGGTCGGGGGTAGGGGCGCCGGTAGGCTCAATGGCGGCCACGCGGCCGGCCGCTACGCGCACCGTAGCCGGCAAGATGGTGCGGGCGGGGATATCCACCAGATTAACAGAAAGCACGAAATCAGCTACCATACCGTTTAGGAAAAGAAGAAGGCCCGGCTGCCGGCTGGATTGGGACCGAAAAAAGAGTATTTTTGTAAAAAACCGCGCCGTGAAGCTATTGATAAACCTCCATTTGCTGGCTCGGCCGGCAGTGCTACTAGCCCTGGCGGCCGGCCTGGCCACGAGCGGCTGCGCCGGCCACGGCTCGTTGCAGCAAAAAACGCGCTGGTACAAGCACCACAGCGGGGGCAAGTCAGTGCCTTGTCCTTGCGGGCACTAGTTGACTTTCCTTGGTTTTAGCATTATGTTAGCTTCTGCTTCCGTCCAATAGCTTGCTAACTAATGAAATACCAATACCAGTTAGGATTATTTTTATTGATGGCAACGCCGGCCGCTGCCCAGCAGCCCGCCGCGCACCTGCCTCCCACAAGTTTTCGGAGTGGTTCTTACCAGCTGAAAAACGGCGACTGGCAGCGGGCCAAGCTGCTCTACGACCCGCAGAGCCTGCGCGTGAGCGACGCCGACCACAAGCCCAACGACCCGCTTGACTTTCCGGCCGAGCAGGTGCAGGCGTTCGTGATAGGCCGCGACACGTTTACGGTGGTGCGCGAGGTCAATATTCCGCGGCCCGCCCAACATCTGCGCAGCGCGTTCGTGCGGCAGCTGTACCGGCGCGGAGGCTTCCAGGTGTACGAATACGTGGCGATGCAAATGCCGCCCGAGTCGCCACTGGCGTACACGCTGCTTACCCGAGCCGATAAGCTGGCGGCCGTGCTACCCCCCGGCAACGTCGGGTTTCGGCTGGCACTATCCAAGGCGCTGGAAGACTACCCAGCCCTGTCGCACCAGTTAGAGCTGGACCCCAACATCTTACCCGCGCAGCTGCCGCAGCTGCTGAGCGCCTACGGCACCTGGAAGGCCGACCATCCCACGGCCTCTAAGTAATAACCATAGGACTTACGCAAAAGACGGTTGTCATTGCGAGCGTAGCGCGGCAATCGCCCCAGAACGAGTCGTTCGGGTATCGTTCTGGGGCGATTGCTTCGCTTTGCTCGCAATGACAAACGATTTTGCGTAAGTCCTAAACCAGTAATTTATTTTAGTAATTGATTAATTTATATTTTTATGTCTAATAATTCTCCCGAAGTTGATTCGTTACAGGCCGCGGCCGAGCAGGTGCGCCAGCAGCTCAGCCTGCCCGCTTTTGATGCCGCCGCCGTGCTGGAGCTCGACCACTTCATCGAAGTGCAGCGCACCGAGCTGCCCGCCCAGGCGCCCGAGCGCGAAGGCCTGGTGGCCGCGCTGGGCTGTTTTCTGGGGCAGTGCCTGGTGCACGCCTACCACGCCGAGTGGGCCGCCGGCCCCGACGGCAGCACGGGGGTAGGGCTGGCGAACAAGCTTTTTTTCAATCCTTTTTATTTAGTTAATCAGCAGCTTACCAAGGGCGAAGCGGCGTCGGTAGCGGCATTTTTTCGGTCGGTGCCGCAGCGGCTGGTAGCCGCGAGCGGGGCGCGAAAGCGCTGGATTTCGTAATCTTGCGGGGCCAATGGCCGAATCCGCGCGTTTATGAAAAACCTCGTCATCGCCATTGATGGCTATTCCTCTTGTGGCAAAAGCACTACTGCTAAGGCAGTTGCCGCCACGCTCCACTACGCTTACCTCGATACCGGGGCCATGTACCGGGGCGTTACGCTTTTTCTACTGGAAAATGACATCGCCTTCGATGACATGGCGCGGGTCGAGCAGGCCCTGCGCCAGGATATCCGCCTTAGCTTCAAGCGCAACCGCCGCACTGGCCGCAACGAGCTATGCCTGAATGATAAAATTCGGGAGGATGATATTCGCCAGATGCGGATTTCCAATTCCGTGAGCGAGGTATCCGTGATTCCGCAGGTGCGCCACGCTATGGTGGCCCAGCAGCAGCAGCTGGGCCACAGGCGGGGGGTAGTGATGGATGGCCGCGACATTGGTACCACCGTTTTTCCCGATGCCGAGGTCAAGGTTTTTATGACCGCCGACGTGAGTATCCGCGCCCGCCGCCGCCAGGACGAGCTGGCCGCCACCGGCGAGCAGGTAGCGCTCGACGACATCATCGAAAACCTGCGCAAGCGCGACCACATCGACTCGACCCGCACCGAAAGCCCCCTGCGCCGCGCCGCCGACGCCGTGCTGCTCGATACCACGCACATCACCATTAACGAGCAGGTCGATTTCGTGCTCGATAAAGTATCGTCGGCCCTCTTCGCGGCCTACGCCCACAAAGTCAATGGGTAATAAGTAGTTGGTAATAGGTAATGTCGTTCAAAGAGCCGAACGCTATTACCCAGTGCTCATTACCTATTACCCATTACTTCAATATCTTGGGCCAGGCGCTGGCTGAATTCACGGGCGGCGCCCCGCCAGAGGTGGTTGCCATCGGTGGTGAGGTAGGGTTGGCCGGCGTAGTTGAGGTAGGGCACACCGAGCGAGTCGCCGGTTTGCCGCATGAGCTGGTCAAAATCAGGCTGATAGGTGACTTCAATCGTCGTCATAGCCTGGCCCGTGGGCACGCGCACCAGCACTACCCGGCCGTGTGGTTTCAAAAAGGTGATGAGCTGGCGCAGGCTGGCCAGCCGCGCCGCTGAAGGCTGGCTGGTCGTGGCCAGCTGGTGATAAGTGGCGAGGCGCTCGGCCTCACGCTGGCGGGTGCGGGCGGGGGTAGTGAGCGGCGAAGGCAGCGCGATTTCGAGCCAGCCATCGGGATGCAGACGCTCGACGGCCGTGGCCGTATCGTGCAGCAGCGCCCGGTACAGCGGAAAATTCAGGTAGTGCGCCAGGTAGCCGAAGTTGGGATTCTGGTTGACGTTGCGGAGCTGCCCAATCATGAGCTGGTCCTCGGGGAAAGCCACGGGCTTGTATGCCCCCGTGGGCCGCGCCACCGACAGCGACCACGGGTCGACGGCCACCACGAACAACCCATTGCGAGTGCCGGGCGCCAGCTTGCGCCGGATGCTGGCCAGGTAGCTCGGCCCGTAGGGCGACTGGTAGAGCGTGAAGGCGTAGTTGAGCCACGGCCCGGCGTAGCGCCCGCCCAGCCGCGCCCGCAGCACGCCCGGCAGCACCGCCTGCGCCGCCCGTGAGGTACCCAGCACCAGCGAGGCCGCTGCCGGCGCCGTGAAGCGCGCGTAAAACGCGTCGAGGTAGGGCCGGCGCAGCGCCGGCCCCAGCGCCAGCCCCGCCACCAGCCCTACCCCCCCCAGTAGCAGCACTAGCTGCGTAAGTAGCTTTCGCATAGTTAGTTGTTGATTGGTAGTGGCTGATTGTTGGGTGGTTATACTCGCCACGAAGTGAGGTGCGAAAAGAACGTCATTCCGAGCTTACCGAGGAATCTCGCCCGTATCGCAGAACGAGGTCCGAACGACTGCGGGCGAGATTCCTCGGCAAGCTCGGAATGACGTTCTGGCAACTTTTTCTGCTTTCTAAACAGCGTCACCAACCATCAACCAACCTCAAAATTGAAAGTAGATAAACTGCGTGCTGTTGAAAAACCCGAAGAACAGCATCGCCAGCAGCAGTGCCGCGTAGCCGGCCCAGCGCACGGCCGGCACCGGCCGGGCCCAGCGCGCCGTCAGCGCCGGTACCTCATGGTGCAGGTCTACGGCCAGCAGCAGGGCCCCGGCGGCCAGCGTCACCGCTACTTCGGGCGGGTAGTTGAGCAGGAAATGGCCGACGGTAAGCACCGCCTCGTGGCGCGTGAGCTGTCCCCAGCCCCGGAAAAGGTGCGCGCTGATGTAGAAGGCATCAGCCAGCGAGTTGGCCCGGAAAAATATCCAGGCGTAGGCCACCAGCGCGAGGGTAGTGGCCACGCCCAGCGCGTGCAGCAGGCGCGGCCGGGTGGCCAGGCCCAGCCCGCGCGCCAGCGCGGCGCGGGCCGGCTGGGTCAGGGCCTCGGCCACCAGGTACAGGCCGTGCAGCGCGCCCCAGGCCACAAACGTCCAGCTGGCCCCGTGCCACAGGCCGCTCGCCAGAAAGACCACGAACAGGTTGACGTAGCGGCGCACCGGCCCGCGCCGGTTGCCGCCCAGCGGAATGTAGAGGTAGTCGCGAAACCAACCCGAGAGCGACATGTGCCAGCGCCGCCAAAAGTCGCTTACCGAAGCCGCGAAGTAGGGCTGCCGAAAGTTGAGCACCAGTTGGTAGCCCAGCACCCGCGCCGCGCCGCGCGCCAGGTCGGTATAGCCCGAGAAGTCAGTGTAAATCTGGATGGTGAAGCCCGCCACGGCCAGCAGCAGGGGTAGGCCCTGGTACTGGCGCGGGTGGTCGAAGATGGGCGTCACCATCTGGGCCAGGCGGTCGGCAATGACGACCTTCTTGAACATGCCCCAGGCCATGAGACGCAGGCCGCTGGCCACCCGGCCGTAGTCGAACCCGTGCGGCTGCCGGAACTGCGGCAGCATCTGCCCGCCCCGCTCAATGGGCCCGGCCACCAGCTGCGGAAAAAACGCCACGAACAGCGCAAACCGCCCCAGGTTCTGCTCGGCCGCCAGCCGGCCCTGGTACACGTCCACGATGTAGCCCACCGACTGAAACGTGTAGAACGACACCCCCACCGGCAGCGCCAGCGCCAACACCGGCGCCACAAACGGCAGGTGCAGCGCCGTGGCCAGGCTGCCCGCCGCGCCCCAAAAGAAATTGAAGTACTTGAAAACGAACAGCGTACCCAGGTTGCTAATCAGGCTCAAATAGAGCCAGGGCCGCCGCTGCTGCTTGGTGGCCAGCCGGCTCATGCGTACCCCGCTCACGTAGTCGAGCAGGGTAGTGGCCGCCAGCAGCAGCCCGTAGAGGGGCCGCCAGCTGAGGTAGAAGTAGTAGCTGGCCGCCAGCAGCAGCGGCCTCCGCCAGCGCGCCGGCAGGCCAAAATACAGCCCGACAACAACCGGAAAAAAGATGAGGAAGTGGAGCGAGTTGAACAGCATGGGCGGGGGTAGGGCGGCAAAGTTCGGGCGAAAGCGCGTTGCGGACACCGATGCGGCCCTGGCCGCCGGGGTGGGGGTAGGGCTGGCTCCGCGCCAGCGGGCTCAGCAGCCTCATTCGCAACCCCCTGCTACTTGCGTACCTTTGCGGCCAGCGAACCCAAGGGCACATCGGGGGGTTTGGTAGCTACTATGCAGGTAACCATCGATAAAAACTCCGGGTACTGTTTTGGGGTCGAGTTCGCCATTCAGATGGCCGAAGACGAATTGCGCCACGGCGACGGCACCCTTTATTGCCTCGGCGATATCGTGCACAACCGCATGGAGGTGGAGCGCCTCAACCAGCAGGGCCTGCGGGTTATCGACCGCGAGCAGCTTGGTACGCTGCACGACTGCAAAGTGCTCATCCGGGCCCACGGCGAGCCACCCGAAACCTACCAATTAGCCCTGCAAAACAACCTGGAGCTGATTGACGCCAGTTGCCCGGTGGTGCTCAAGCTGCAAAACCGCGTGAAGCACGCCTTCGACGCCACCACCCGCGAAAACGGCCAAATCGTCATTTACGGCCAGCCCGGCCACGCCGAAGTCATCGGCCTCACCGGCCAGACGCGCAACCAGGCGCTCATTGTGATGACCGAGGCCGACCTCGACCAGATTGACTTTGCCCGGCCCGTTACGCTCTTCAGCCAGACTACCAAAAGCACGGCCGGCTTCTACCAGATGAAGGCCCTGATAGAAGCCCGCATCGCCGCCGCCGCCGGCTCGCTCGAAAGCTTCGATGCCAACGACAGTATTTGCCGCCAGGTGAGCAACCGCGAGCCCCAGCTGGCCCGCTTTGCCCGGGAGCACGACGTAATTCTGTTCGTGAGCGGCCGCAAAAGCTCAAATGGCAAAGCCCTGTTTTCGGTAGTAAACGCCGTGAATCCGCGCAGCTACTTCATCGAGAACGAGCACGAAATCCAGGAAGAATGGTTTGCCGACGCCACGTCAGTAGGCATCTGCGGCGCCACCAGCACCCCGCTCTGGCTCATGCGCCAGGTAGCTGACCGCGTCGAGGGCATTGAGGTAGCGGTGTAATTGCTGCCTTGCCTTAGGTACGAAATATTCTACCTTTGGCACATGACTCCCTCCTTCAATCTTCCTGAAACCCACCCTATCCGGCAGGCATTGGCCCAAGCTAATGGCGCCCAGTTCTACCGGTGCGCATTGCAGGTTAATCCATTTTCATACACGCAGGAAAATGGTAAAATGCAGCATGGCTTTACGAATGAAGTAGATTATAATGCCGCATTAGTAACGGCATTGGTAGGGGCAGATGTCAAGGTTATTGCTATTACTGACCACTGGAAAGCCCGCACTGCGGCTAGCTTACGTGATGTAGCCGAGGCTGCTGGTATTACAGTATTTCCAGGGTTTGAGGCGGCGACTATTCTCGGGCATCATGTCCTATGTCTATTTAATCCCGGTTCTGATTTAGAAAACTTGGAGTACTTGGCAAGTGAGCTACGCGGAAGTTCAGGCCGAGTGCCTGATGATGATACTAGGGATGGAGGCAAGACGATGGAAGAATTGGTATCGCGAGTACAGTGTCCAGATTGGGGGGGTATTTGTATTGCAGCTCACGTTACGCTAAAGAATGGAATATTAAAGAGTGAAGGCGAGCAGAGTAGTAAGCCTTGGAAGTGTGAGTATTTGTATGCTGCGGCTATTCCTGGCGCTATTGATGACTTGCCTGCGGGATATCTAGCCATTACGGAGAACAAAGCAATTGAATACCAGCGCGGACGATTAATGGCACTTATTAATGCAGGTGATATTAGTGGGCCAGCAGAAGTAACTAAGCGAGGAGCGTCGTGTTGTATTAAGCTTGCTGAATTGACCACGGAAGGTTTGCGACAAGCTTTTCTGGACCCCAAGCCACGTATTCGGCTGGATAGTGAACCAGTACCTGCGGGGCATATGGAACTGCTTGCCGCCACCTGGGAAGGGGGTAGGCTGGATGGACTGGCGCTGCACTTAAATGCTAATTTGAATATACTCGTTGGCGGGCGTGGAGCAGGTAAGTCGTCTATACTAGAAACGCTACGCTATGCTTTTGAGGCACCAATAGCTGCCAGAGAGGCCCGTGCTAATCATGAGAGTTTGGTAAAAGGTATGCTGGGTACTGGCGGTAAAGTGTCGGTGGCAGTACAGCGTTATACGCCGGCACCAGTGGCGTATCTAGTAGAGCGCACGTATCCTGGACCAGCCTCAGTGCGCGATGAAAACGGCGATGTGCTGGACGTGAAGCCAATAGATGTACTGCGCCAATTACCTGAAATTTATGGACAGCACGAGATTGCCGAGATGGCTAACGACCGCGGTAAAGAGGGGCATCTGACCAATCTGCTGCGGCGCTTTTTGCCTACTCGCGCCGCTGATGGGGCGGCCCGCAAGTCTGCGCTTCAACACGCGCTGACTGAAACCCGTGAGCGATTGCTCAAGCTTGACAAAGAAATAGGCGCTGCGGACGAGCGATTGGCCAGCTTACAAACCTTGCAACTGCGGCAGGCTGAATATGAGAAAGCCGACTTACCCGCCAAACTTGATGCGCATACGCGTTGGCAGCGGGAGGGGGGCTTGTTTCAGTTGACCCGTGACCGGTTGCGCCCCGTGCAAGCTACGCTGGAGACTTTGCGGGCAGCACAGGCTTTGGACCATGATGGTTTGAGTGCGTTGGCATTACAAAGCTTGCCCAATGCTGAACTGTTGCAAGAGCTTGATAAAGCATTGCGGCAGTCTGAAGTGGCAGTGAATGAAGCCACGACGATGGTAGGCACCGCGCTAGCAGCTGCGCAAGCGCAAATTGCCGCAGTGGAGCAGACCTGGAAGCCTCTGCGAAAAACGGCTGATGAGGCAATGCAGGCTCAACTTAGAGCCTTGCAAGCTGAAAACGTAGACGGAGCGGATTACTTGAAGCTGGTAAAGGAGCTTGATAAGCTTAGGCTGGTTGAAAAACAACGTCAGGCGCTTGAAAATGAGCGGAAAACGGTGCGCCAGCGGCGGCGCAATTTATTAAGCGAATACCAAGACCTGCTAAGCAGCGAGCGCCGGGACTTGGAGCGCACAGCTAATAAGGTTACGAGTCAATTAGATAACCGAGTGAGGGTGCGAGTAATGCACGCCGCGCCGCGTACTGACCTGCAGGACTTGATACGGAGCGCACTAGCCGCTAATAACCCTGGAGGTATGAAGTATGCTCCCATTTTGGATGCATTAAAAAACAAAGAGGAAATTTCTTTGGTAGGCTTGGCAGAATCATGCCGCCGTAACGATGCAGCAGCTTTACGCCAGGAGTTTGGCCTTTCCCCCGGTCAGGCCGACCAGCTGGCTAATATTGGCGCAGACGCCTGCATGCGTTTGGAAGAATTAGAATTGCCTTCCACTACGGACTTAGAATTGAACAAAGCTGACAATGGGTCTACAGAGCCCGATTGGAAGCCATTGGCTGCACTTTCGGCGGGGCAGCGGGCTACGGCGGTACTGCGGCTATTATTGCTGGATTCACTAGTGCCCCTATTGATTGACCAGCCGGAAGACGACCTCGATAATCGGTTTATTGCCGATGACATAGTACCTATTATCAAGCGGGAGAAAAAAAATCGTCAGTTTCTATTTGCTACGCACAACGCCAACGTACCAGTACTCGGCGATGCTGACCTGATTGTAGGGCTAACCTATGAGGATGACCACATCCAGGTAAAAACCAGTGGCGCATTAGAAACTCCCGCCGTCCATCAGTTGGTAGAGAAGATATTGGAAGGAGGCAAAGACGCCTTTGCCCGTCGCCGTGCCAAATACAATTTTTAAGTTGATGCTGGCCCCCCTAACCAAAACCGACCTGCTAAGCCGCATCGCAGATGGTGAAAATTCGGCCGTAGAGTTCAAGCGAGATGATTTGCGCCCGGAGCAACTGGCAAAAGAACTGGTAGCTTTTGGCAATTTTGAAGGCGGGCAGGTATTCTTGGGAGTAGAAGATGACGGCACTGTAAGTGGCCTCCGCTATACCGATAACCGCGATGCCGCCCGTGTAGAAGAATGGGTGATGACTGTATCTCGTACCCAGGTGCAGCCGGGCGTTATTCCCTTCTTTCAGATAATTCGGGATGTAGAACCCGGGCGAGATGTAGCCATCATCCAGCTAAACCGAGCGGTGCAGGTGCTACACGCATGGTATAATCAGCGCCGGACGTACTACGTTCGTGCAGGCACAGTGAGTGCTGAAATGCACCCGGACGAGTTAGCACGCTTATTTCAACAACGCGGGCAGGTGCGGGCCGATGTGCAGCCGGTAGCTGGGACTTCCTTGGCAGACCTCGACTTGGTCCGTTTGAGGGAGTATTTCGTGCGAGTGCGTTACCAAGATGCCCCACCCGATAACAGCGATGAAGAAAAGGGTTGGCCTCAATCGCGATTGGATGCGGAATGGACGCAGCTACTACTGAACACTGAACTAATGGTAGAACTGCGTGACGCTGTGGTACCGGCAGGCCTACCAGTTTGTTCGGCAGCTGGGTTGTTGCTTTTTGGAAGAAATCCCAACCGATTTATCCCGCAAGCAGGTATTACAGCGGTTGTGTACAAGGGTCTGGACAAAGAATATGCTACTCCTCAACGATTAAGGGGGCCGTTGGTAGGGCGTTTTGCAGATGTAGGCGGTCGAATAGAATTACTTGAGCCTGGTGTAATAGATAGAGCTATGCTTTTTGTGCAACAACACGCTAGTGACCCAGAGGAGCTAGATGGCGCAGTACGCACGGAAAGATGGCACTACCCACGCGAGGCAGTGCGCGAGGCCATTGTGAACGCGGTAGCGCACCGCGATTACCTGCTTGGCGCTACCGACATCGAACTAGCTATTTACGCTGACCGACTTGAAGTTATTTCGCCTGGTCGCTTACCCAATGGTATTACCCCCGCCCGAATGCGGGCAGGTACCCGTGCTACTCGTAATCAGTTGATACTCGATGTCCTGCGTGATTATCGCTACATGGAGCACATGGGAATGGGTATACGGTTGAAAGTTATTCGGCTAATGCGTGAGTATAATAGCACCGAACCTGATTTGGAGGCAGAAAATGACCGGTTTACATTACGTTTGTGGCGGTAGGCTCTATGCTGCTAGCATAGTAATTCCTGCTCATAGAGCCGCTTGTTTTCCTGGTCAAAGGCCACCAGCACCACCTCGCGCGGCCACTCGTGCGCCGCCAGCCACTGCCGAATCCCGCGCACGGCGATGGCGGCGGCCTCTAGCTTGGGATAGCCGTAGATACCGGTGCTGATGCCGGGGAAGGCCACGGAGTCAAGCTTGTTTTCCAGCGCCAGACGCAGGCTGTTGCGGTAGCAAGTGGCCAGCTGCTCGGGCTCGCCCTTGTGGCCGCCGTTCCAGACTGGCCCCACGGTGTGAATGACGTACTGCGCCGGCAGCCGTCCACCGGTGGTAATGACGGCCTCGCCGGTTTTGCCGCCGCCTTGCCGGGCCCGGATTTTTCGGCATTCCTCCAAAATGGCCGGCCCACCGGCGCGGTGAATGGCCCCATCGACGCCCCCACCGCCGAGCAAGGACGAGTTGGCCGCATTGACGATGGCCGTGGTAGCCATTTTGGTAATATCGCCCTGCTCGACGCGCAGGCGGGGGGTAGGGGCAGTGGACATGGGCCGAAAAACAGGGGGTAGGGACCGGTGTACGCAACGCTTCGGGCGGCGTTTGGGCGGCTTGGGTGGGGTAGGGCGACGGTTCGGCCACGGCCAGTTGCGGAGGGGTAGGGTAAAAAGGTACTTTTGACTATCATCTGCCACCACTTAAACGCTCCCAGCCATGCAGCCGACCAGCCCTACCCCCGCCTCCCTCCGCGACCAGCGCCTGTGGCAAGTTGCCCGCGCCCGCACCAAGTTTCAGAGCCATGCGCTCGTATTTTTCGTCATCAACGCCGGCCTTTGGCTGCTGTGGGCCTTCTTGCCCGAAAGCCACGGCCGCCACGATGAACTACCCTGGCCCATCTGGACGAGCGTGTTCTGGGGCATCGGCCTGGTGCTGCAAGGCTTGGCCGCCTACGGCCGCCTCAGCAGCGGCGAGCGCACCCAGCGCGAATACGAGCGCCTGCTGGCCGAAGAGCGGAGCTAGCGCGCATAAAGGCAGGTAAAAACTCGTTTGTCATTGCGAGCGCAACGAAGTGGAGCGTGGCAATCTTTCCTTTGCCGTTGGGTTAGCAACTCTAACGTGCGGGAAATATTGCCGTGCTCCACTCCGTTGCGCTCGCAATGACAAACGATTCTGGCCTTGTCCTTATGAAGAAACGCCCCGCCAAACGCCTGCTCGGCCGCCGCGAGCTGATTGACCTGCCCGCGCTGAACCTGCGGGGGGTAGTGGCCAAGGTCGATACCGGGGCCTACACCAGCGCCATTCACTGCGCCGACCTGCGCCTGGCGCCCGACCCCACCACCGGCCAGCCCGTGCTGCACGTGCGCCTGCTCGACCCCGAGCACCCCGCCACCGACGGCCAGCCGCTGGCCTTCCGCGAATTCGCGCAGCGCGACATTCGCTCCTCCAACGGCGAGGTGCAGGCGCGCTACGTCATTCGCACCGTGGTGCGCCTGTATGGGCAGGATTTTGCCACCGAGTTTTCGCTGGCCGACCGCTCCGACCTGCGGCACCCGGTGCTGCTGGGCCGGGCGCTGCTGCGGCAGGGCCGCTTCGTGGTCGATGTAGCGCGCCTCGAACTCTCGTATAAGGCTGAGCGCTGGGCCGCTGAGAAAGCGCGCCGCGCGGCTGCCGCGCCCGATGGGGCAGTTTAGCAGTAGTTTGGCAGCGAAGTTCAGGCAAAAAACGACCGTAAAGGCAGGTTAGCGCCCGCCTACGGCGGAGCTTGATTTCATCAACCTGCTCCCTCTTCCGCTACCCTGGGCGCTGCTTAGCTCTATTTTATGAAACTGGCCATTCTCTCGCGCGAACCCAATTCCTACTCCACCAAGCGGCTGGTGGAGGCAGCCACCGCGCGGGGCCACGAAGCCCAGGTGCTCGACCACCTGCGCTGCAACCTGGTGCTCGAAAAAGGCCAGCCCAGCATCCTCTACCGGGGGCAGGCGCTGGACCGGCCCGACGCCATTATCCCGCGCATCGGGGCCTCGGTCACGTTCTACGGCACGGCCGTGGTGCGGCAATTCGAGATGATGAAAGTGCGCACGGCCGTGGATAGCCAGGCCATCGTGCGCTCCCGCGACAAGCTGCGCTCGATGCAAATCCTGAGCCGGGCGGGGGTAGGGATGCCCAAAACGGCCTTCACCAACGACACCGACGAACTACCCGCCCTCATCGAGCACGTGGGCGGCGCGCCGGTCATTATCAAGCTGTTAGAAGGTACGCAGGGCCTGGGCGTGGTGCTGGCCGAGAGCGCCAAGGCCGCGCAGTCGGTAATTGAAGCGTTTCACAATCTGAAAGCCCGCATCCTGGTGCAGGAGTTTATCGGCGAGGCCAAAGGCGCTGACGTGCGCGCCTTCGTGGTCGATGGCGAAGTGGTGGGCGCCATGCGCCGGCAGGGTAAGGAGGGCGAGTTTCGCTCCAATCTGCACCGCGGCGGCACCGGCACTCTCGTCAAGCTGAGCCGCGCCGAAAAAGCCGCCGCCCTGCTCGCCACCAAAGCCCTGGGCCTGGGCGTGGCCGGCGTGGATATGTTGCAAAGCAAACGCGGCCCGCTGGTGCTGGAAGTAAATTCGTCGCCCGGCCTCGAAGGCATCGAAAAAGCCACTGGCCTCGACATCGCGGGCCGCATCATCGATTACACCGCCGCCCTCACGCTGCGCAAGCGCGGCGGCAAAACCAAGCCCAAGCGCAAAATGGCTACCCCCGACCCGGAATAGAATTCCTGGTTTTTATATGTTCCTGGTTTCTGGTTCTTTTAAGTTCCTGGTTCCTGGTTTGAACGCGAACAAGGAACCAGAAACAAGGAACCAGGGACTTAAAAGAATGCCTGATAAATCACTGGCTATAAACGGCCTGCATATTCAGCCCGGCGAGCGGGTCCTCACGCGCCTGGTTATTTCGCGCCTACCCTCCGGCACGGTCATCGACGTGCCGGTGCACATCATTCGCTCGCTGGAGCCCGGCCCGGTGCTGCTGCTGATGGCCGGGATGCACGGCGACGAGGTGAACGGCATCGAAACCATCCGGCGGCTTATTCGGCGCGGTTTGTTGCAGCCCACGCGGGGCGCGGTCATCGCCATTCCGATTCTCAACATCTACGGCTTTCTCAATTTCAGCCGCGAAGTGCCCGATGGCAAGGACGTGAACCGCTCCTTTCCGGGGCACCCGCGCGGCTCGCTGGCCAGCCGCGTGGCGCACCGCTTCATGCGCGAGATTATGCCACTCGTGGACTACGGCATCGACTTTCACACCGGCGGCAAGGCGCGGGCCAACCACTCGCAGCTGCGCTGCCTGCTGGGTCAGGAGCCGGTGATTGACGCGCTGGCGGCGGCGTTCGCGGCGCCCTTCACGCTGCATTCGCGGCTGCGCACGGGCTCGTTGCGGGCCACCGCCCACGCCCAGGGCAAGCCCATTATCGTGTACGAAACCGGCGAAAGCCTGCGCCTCGACGAGCCCGGCATTGAAGAGGCCATTGCCGGCACGCTGCGGGTGCTGCACCACCTGGGCATGGGCTCCGAGGGCCCTACCCCCGCCCGGCCCAACGTAGTGTGCCAGCGCCACCGCTGGCTGCGGGCGCGCTACGCCGGCCTGTTTCGGGCCCACGTGGCGCTGGGCGACTACGTGGAGGAGGGCCAGATTTACGGCTCCATCGCCGACCCCTACGGTGAGCAGGCCGTGCGCCTAGAATCGACGTTCAGCGGCTACGTTATCGGCCTCAATTACATGCCCGTCGTGAACCAGGGCGACGCCCTGCTGCACCTGGCCGTGCCGATGTAGCGGTAGTGCTTAGGGGGTGGTGCTTGGTGCGTGGGGTAATCCGCAGAGAAGAGAATGGCCGGAACGCTTGCGCCGGGTAGTTGCTGATGAGGAGCTTGCCGGGCGTTGGTAGTCCACCGTGAACGACCCCCCGCACCAGGCACCACCACCTAAGCACTACTTTTGCGACCATGAAAAACCCTGCCCAACTAGCTTTTAATGCCGTACTGCTCGTCGCGGTAGCCGTTTTATACTTTCTGCATTTTAATCAGCGCCCGGCCGCCGCGCCGGCCGTGGCCCCGGTAGCCGCCACTGAAGAAGCCGCGCCAGCCGATACGGCTACGGCTGACATCCCTACCCCCGCCGCCGCGCCCGAAGCCACCGCGCCGGTAGTGGCCGCCGCGCCCGCCGGCCCGGCTCCGGCCGCCGGGGCCATCGTGTACGTCGAGTCGAGCAAGCTGCTTGATGGCTACCAGGGCATGAAGGACGCCCGCCGCGCGTTTGAGGTCAAGGCCAAAGGCTGGGAGAGCCAGAACCAGGCATTGGTGACCAGCTTCCGCACCGCCGTGGAGGCGTACCAGAAATCGGCCCCTACCCTCACCGCCGACCAGCGCGCCGCCGCCGAGCAGAAGCTCCAGCAGCAGCAGCAGCAGGGCGCCGTGGAGCAGCAAAAAATTCAGCAGCAGGCCCAGGAAGCCGAAGGCAAGCTGACCCAAACCGTGCTCGAAAGCGTAAATAAGAAAGTCGAAGCCTACGGTAAAGCCCACGGCTACAAGATGATACTCATTGCCGCGCCCAGTGGCACCATCGCCTACGGCGAAAAAGGTCTCGACATCACGGCCCCCGTGCTCACGTACCTGAACAGCTCGTACCGGAAGAAATAGTGAGCGTTCGCGCAGACTAACCGCACTATGTGAGTTGTCGGCAAATATGAGCTAGGAGTTGCTCTAAGGAGGCATCGTTCCATCCGAGCCGCTTGCGTTTCTTCTTGAGACTGACCCGCATGGGGTCCAGTTGGAGC
>JAABUK010005762.1_pt1 | contig 19024 bp, 13 predicted proteins | sample 5559141 | NCBI WGS metagenome assembly JAABUK01 (sample SAMN10711869, study PRJNA513367) | rock metagenome | isolation source: Antarctica rocks | place: Antarctica: Victoria Land, Pudding Butte nord | collected 2016-01-03 | reverse complement strand
TGAAGCAAGAGACGCCGCAGCCTGACCAGGCCAAGCCGGGCGGCAAGTACTTGACCAACATCGGCAAGGACGACGGGCACTTCGTGACGTGGATGGACGCGCTGTTTCCTTACGTGCGGTCCACCGGGGTCTTCGAGTGCCCTTCGGTGGAGCACAACGAGTTGATTTCCTACGGCCTGTCGTCATGCCTGAACGGGCAGCAGGGCGATGACTACAAGGGCGGGCGCGGAGTGCGGCCCGCTTCCATGAACCGCGTGCGGCGCCCGAGCGAGATCGTGATGCTCTTCGACCACAACCGCGCCGCGATGCTTGAAGCTGACCCGTTCTTTCTGGGCGGCGTAGCGCGCGGGATGGGCGAGGAGGACAACGCTCTGTTCCTGCACGACAACGGTATCAACGTGGCGTACGTCGATGGCCACGTCAAGCGGATGCCACGCGAAACCTTGAGCGCCCTTCCAAGTGGCAGCGCTGCTCGCGACGACCGAGCCTGGGACGCCTTTTTACCGTGAGACCAAGCAGAAGGAGAAAAAGTATGCGAGTAGATGCAGCGCCTCTGAAGGCGCAAGCGCTGAAGCGGCTGCTGGCAGTGTGGGGTCTGGTGCTGGCGATGGCAGCACCCAGTTGGGCCACCACCTGGTACGCCTATCCACAGATGAGCTCCACCGTCAGCGTGAAGCTGGAGAATCAAGCCAACTTCACGCCGGCTAATACCATTGTGGAAGTGGCTGAGGGTACCAAGATCATGCTGCAGTTGGATGGTCAGGACACCGACTACAACAACATCACAGTGAATGGCCACAACCAATCTACGCAGAACACTTCCTTCGGCTACAGTTGGCAGTTGCCTGGTAACCAGCAAGCGGGCGTGGACACCGGCCGCAAGTCAGTTGACTATCAGGCGCCAGCCTACAAAGACCCGGCGGCGGGCCAGTATCCGGTGGGGCAGAACGACTACACCATAACGGGTACCCTCGTTGACACAGGCACGGTGCCACAGGGTGACGATGGCCAAGTCAGGGATGTGGATGTTGTCATTAGCTTCATCATCCGCGTCACCAAGGGCCACGTAAGGCAATGGCGCTCCAATCCACCTATCAATGACGTGGTGCAGACTCCGGCGGCTGCGGTGTCGGTGGGACCAGGGCAGTCGCAAAACCTGAGCATCGGCCAATCCGGTGACCAGGACGAGTATTCGGAGGACGGCGGGCAGACTTGGCCCGGCAGCGAAGGCCAGAACGTCACTTACAGCTGGTCGCAGACTCCAGCCGGCGTGGGCGACTTTGTGAACGGCATCGATGAGCCGATCAACAAGCCGCCCTCGGGGTTGAACGCGTTAAGCGCCCGCTGGAAGGCCAGGCCCACTACGGTAGCGCGCACGGTGACGATCACCTGCACCATCGACGACATCCAAGATGGTACTCCTGGCCGCGACGATGCGCACAGGGACAAGAGCTTCACCATCAACGTCACCGGCAACCCGCCTCCGCCGCCAGTCCCCACCGCAACGCCCAGGCCCACCGCGACGCCAACTCCCGTCAACCCCGTGGCGACTTACACAGGCAGCACACGGGCTTGCGCAGGCGGCGTGCTCAACAATGAATTGCACGAGTTGTGGTTCTTACTCTCCGTGCGCAATTCCACGAACGGTCAGGCGCTCGCTAACCAGGAGATCACATTCCGCTTGGAGAACAATCCCGGCGCGGATGTGGAATCCGATGCCCACGGGCGCAAGGCGATGATCATCAAGACGGCTCTTCGATCCGTCCAGTACAACGAATCAAGCCTCGCATCGGAGTGGACGACCAGAACCAATGCTGCTGGTGGCTTCATCCTGGGGATTCTGTCCAGCCAACTCATCAGCGACCCGGCGCATCCTCCTGTTCTTACAGTCTTGTGCGCTGGAAAGCAAGCCCTCCTGCGTGCTTCGGGTTCACCTTCGCTCCAATCCAACATTCCCTTGAACTTCGTGGCGGCAGAAGGCAAGCGCCGTTACGGAATCCTGGAGTTCGACCAGGGCTACAGCAAGGACACGGGCTTCGACTTCTCGCCCCAGGTCTTCAGCAAACCAGGCGATGTTGTGGCCGTCAAGTACTTGCAGAAGTTCTGGACGCTGGACTCACGAGCCAGCATCGACCAGAACTACTTCACCCGCAACACGGATGGGCACCCTGTTCCCAGCATCGACAACGCTCCGGCTGACCGCTTCTACTCGCAGGCGGAGCTTTCAGCAACGGACCCCGCTGGCCACAAAGTCCGTCCGGCGTCCAGCTTAACGGACTCCGACAAGTGGGTTCCTGTCAGCGGGCACAAGGTGCGCGTCCTCATCAACCGCATCCTTGATGAGAAGGGCACTGCCATCTACACCGCCCCGACATCACCGGCTCTGCCGACAACAGGACCGCCGAGTGGCCTTGCCTTCTTCTGCGACTCGACAGGATGGCCGGTTGACTTCAATGGCAACCGCGTCGGCAACCCCAACAACTTCACGCCGCCCGCCTCGATTCCTGTCCAAGCCGGGATGGTGCAGAGGATTCAGGGAGGCCAAGCGACCTTCTACATCCGGGCAGGCAACGGCATCACCAGCACTCCAGGTGGACAGGTACTGAATTACACGTTTCAGGTCGTTCGATTCCCGCATACCATCGAGTTGCGCGTGATCGACTACTCACAGCGAAAGTAGCACTCGATTGCATTCAAGCGACTCAAGGAGATTCCCATGAAGTTCTCTCAAGTACTTGCTCACGCAGCAGGCGCTTCGGCCCTGCTGATCCTGAGCGCGCACCAAGCGGCTTTTGCTGAAGGTGGTGACAAACGCACCACGGGGGACAACGGAATCAACCGTCGCGTTATCAGCAAAGCTGGCTATACGGCGGTCAAAGGCCACTTCAGCCTGAGCTTCTCGCTCAATCCAGACGCCAATGGCAACCGGGTTCTTAGCACAGGCAACAGGATCGGGCCATCGTTCTACATGGGCTGCGACAACGCCGGGGCTGGGGGCGGCTCCAAGGAAGTCGATGCTGGCTTCCAGTTCTACCCTGAGGAGGCGTATCATCCCCAAAATGGACATCCTCTGTGGAAGTGTTTTTTGCGGGCCAATATTCAGGGGAATAGCAACCAGAGCGACCCGCATGGCTTTCGCTTCGTTCACATCTGGCAGAACAACACCTCGCTTGAGTGGCAAGGCCAGCCCGCTACCTCGTTGTCAGGCCCCCTGGAGTTCACCATCCTGACGGGCGACGATCCTCTAACGCCCTTGGTTGAGGATGCAGGTTGGTTCTCACTCAAAACCAGCACGGAGGCCGTGACGGCAGACGCAAGCGCTTTGGGTGGAGTAGGAGCGAAGAAGCTGAGCGCTTTCTTCGTGAACAATCTTGTGCTGACTTCAGCAGCCAAGAAGGTTGTCAATTCGACACTTGCACAATTGGCGCCACAAAACGCAACCCTTATCAAGGTCAAAGACGCGCGCGTCTTTGAGCCTGTTGAGTACGATGGATCTCTAATTAGAGTTGCCATCGGTTCTGCTGCCACTGCGGAGAGCGCCCTTGTCGAGTCCGTAGACAGAACAGCCAATACAATCAAGTTGCGCAGTGCCCTGCGGTTTCAACACGCGCTTCTTGAGCCTGTTACCCAAGAGCTGACTTACACCGAAGCTTATCCAGGCAAACCAATGGCTCCGTGGAAGGGCGAGGTAGTCTTTGGTGCCGCCGACTTCCCAACATTGCGAGCCAAGCGCGTAGTCGCTCTAACGCGAGGCAGACTGTTCGCGAACGTCTTGCAAGTTGGAGAAGTGCAGGATGGGAGTACGATGGAGTGCACCTTCTCAGGAGGAATGGTGAAGCCGGCTGGGGGCAGCTACCAGCCTTGGACGGCGGACAGTGTGCAGGAGCAGGATCCTTCCGAAGGAACAAAGCCAAAGCAGCTGACCATCGACAAGCGATTCACTGGCTACGATGCGCCCTCCAATCCCCAAGCTGGACAGCCAGAGCACGTTCGCCATCTGGACAACACTTGGACAGACCCTCAAACCGGCGTCGCCAATCGTAGTTCGCTGTCGCTGCCGATAGTTGAGTTCCCCAACTTGAAGTTCTACGGCACAGCCACATCAGCGGCCAGCGAGGGGCGACTCAATAGCCAGGCTTCCTGGGACGCTCAGGAGTCGGGAGCTTCACGCTACCAGAACGAAACCGTTCGCATCAATCAGCGGCTCGGCACAGGCTTCATTGGCTCGCCTTTGGAGTCAGCGCCGAAATGACTCGTTGAGCAGGTCGCTCGGCTCGTATCACTTCCTATCATGAGACAACTGCTGATCGCCGTTCCCTTACTCTTGGCTGTCACATACTGCCATGCTCAGACACCACAAGCTCAGGCCGAAGAACGACGGGACCCAGAATGGCCAAAGGTGGTCACGTCGCTGCTCAACCCTCCCACATATCCGCTGACCTTTCCAGCGCCAGTTGTGCAATCGGATCCTGTAGATGACGCGCTGGATAAAAATGGCCGGACAAGTTCTCTGCCTGGTGCGCTTGTTTACCATTTCCTTCCACCTCGAAATGAACTCGTCCTGCGGTATTTTGTACCACCAGCGTATCCCCTGGCCAAGCGCCCGGCAGTGACGGTTCTTCAGCCTTACCTGGAAAAGTATGTCGAGTTGGGCAGATTCTCCTACGGTAAATCGACCGACGAGTTGTGGTTCGTCAGCGCATCGAGCACCGGCAGTGACATGGAGTCCTTGGCCCCGCTTGTGTCCTTCCGCTGGGACTTGAGTGCAGGAACGGTCCGCCTCACCCCGCCTTCGGTGGAGGACGCTGTAGGGCTTGACCGCCGCTTCATCGACGACTACGGTTCGGCTTGGTCTGCGGGACGGCGCTTCTACGCCTACTGGTCGCACATCTACGATTCCAAAGCACAGATGGGGATGGGCGATGGCCCCCTGACGCGGCTCGCCGTCACGGGCACAAACCCAGCCGACAAGATATACGGGCTGCTTATCCAGCCCAACCCTGGCCCGACGCAAATCATCTGGACCCCTCAGCAGATGCTGCTCTACGCCTACTCACCCAACTCGCGGGGCGGATTTGCGTATCCTCCGACGCGAGGACAACAGTCTCGCTTTTACTCGCCGACTTATAACTACTGGTGCGCGCCGACTTACAACTACTGGCCACCCCTAACATCCGCAAGCAACTTCCCACTGCAGCAGTTCTGGCCCTCCATCTACGAGGCGGGCGTCACAGCAGCCAAGGGCGAGGACAAGGTGGCGGCCAAGCGGCTCATCGCCAACGCCTTCGCGCCCAATCCCTCGCCCGACGGACGCTACATCGCCTTCATCGGCTGGAAGCAGAACGAGCCGCTTCCCGCGCCCAAAGCTGGCCAGACGCCCGCCATCGAGCCGAGCGAGCCGCAGTGGTGGCTGTGGGATCGCCAAACCAAGACGCGCACCCTCATCAGTTCCAGGCCCGTCTTCGCCATCGACGCCGCGTGGTCGGGCGATAGCCGCACCCTGTACTTCAACGCCTCACCCGGCTATCGCTCCTACCAGGACGCGGCCAAGCGCCCGGCCACGCCAGAGAAGGCCGACATCTTCGCGCTGGATGTGGCCGCGCTAATGGCCAACGGCGCGCACGATGCCACAGCCGCCACAAAAGCGCTGGGCCAGATTTCGGTTGCGCCCGCCAAGTCGCCGGAAGATTTCCAGCCCGACTTCCGGCTGCGCGGGCAAACGCACGACGGCAAGTACTTGCTGCTCGATTCGCTGGAGTTCGGGCGCATCCGCGAGGCCGAGCAGGCTGCCGACCATAGAAACCCACGCGACTACAGCACCACCTCCACCATCCACGCCCTGCGCCTGAGCGATGGCCAGGATGAAGTCGTGGCCCGCTTGAAGAATGTCGAGTCCTACGACTGGTTCGACCTTTCCACTCCCGCGCGCTGACCCCAACGCCCTGCAAGTACTTGCAGGCACGCAATCCATGCGGCAAGTGCTTGAGGCTCAAGTACTTGCCGCTTTGTCTTGGCGACTTCGAACCATAATAACAATGCGCCTGGATTTGCAATGCGTGGCGCCGGAGAGAAAGAGAGAAAGTAGGATATGCGTCTCGCCAAACAACTTCGCCCAGTGGCACAAGCCGCGTTGATGCTGGCCCTCTCAAGTACTTGCCGGGGCGCGGATGCTCCGGCAAGTGCAGCCGCTACGAAGCCTGCCCAGTTCAAGCCACTTAAAGTCGCGCCGGAGGCGAACAAGTCGTGGCCGGTGATGATCGACTCGGACAACAAAGCACCGCTCCTCTTCACTCAGGCCTCTCCGAGTGCTACTGCGCCTGAGCCGGACAGTTACACCAAGCGTCCTTGGCTTCTGTCTGAGCCTTCAGATGACTCGATCAAGGGCAGACTGTTGTACATCTCCAAGATCGGCAGCACCTCGGCGCAGTTCACCTTCAAGGACTTCAATTCCGAGACAGGTAGTCAAGCCGTATCGGTCTGGTCAGCTTCCACATCAGAATCCGGCTCCCTCGACTTGAGTGTCTATGAACTTCGCGCTGCATCGCTCTCTCCTCAAGGCGACAGCTTAGACGCAGTAATATCAAGTTCGTATCTCGTACGTCCCTACTTTGACAAGTTACCGCCCGCGATGGTGCCGGTGCGCTGGAACTTCAACACAGGCCACGTCTGGCAGACGCCTACCATCGGGAACAACCCGAAGAATCCCAAACAGCCCAACGTCTCACTGTTGCCGATTGGGGGCAATGCCGCCCGCTCGTTTGACCACCGCCTCCTGGCCTTCCAGCGCGTACGATCCGGCCAATTGTTCGGGCAAGACGCACCGACGCCGCTGGTTGACCTGGCCATCTCCAGCACCCAGACCGCCGACAAGATTACCGGCATGGACGTCGAGCCGCAGCCTCGGGATACCACGCTCGCCTGGACGCGGCAGAACACGCTGCTCTACGCCTACTCCAAGGCGTTCTACGCCAAGAACTTCGACCCGGCGCAGCCCGAGAACCCGGACGCCATCTACACCGAGGCCAACACCTTGGGGCCATTCTACTTCACCGACACGCCCGACTTCGCCACTTACTACCCGGACAACTCCGACAAGAAGAGCCTGATTCCTGCTCACGCCTGGCCCTCCATCTACGAAGCGGCTCCGCTGGCCTTCAAGGGCCAGAAAGTCGTGCGGGCCAAGCTGCTCATCCCCAACGCTTACGCCGCTCTGCCCTCGCCCGATGGACGCTACATCGCCTTCCTCGGCTGGGAGCGCGACACGCCGGTTCCCGCGCCAAAGAAGGGCCAGAAGCCCCAGGTGCAGCCGAGCACGCCGCAGTGGTGGCTGTGGGATCGACAGGCTCAGACGCGCACCTTGCTCAGCACGCACGCCATCTTTCCCGAGCAAGCCGCCTGGACAAATGACAGCCGCGGAATCTACTTCTTCGATGCGCGCACGCTGGCGGCTCCTCCAATTCCACGCACCGATCCCAACATCACGCCTCCGGTGGCCGTGGGCGAGGAGCAGGATGTCCCGGTGCACTATGTTGATGTCGCGCGCCTGCTCACCGCGCGCTTTGGCAAAGACCCTTCGCACGCCACCGAGGAAGTCGGCAGCCTGCACGTGCGCCCCACGCTGAACCAACATCTGAGTGACTACACACCGACAACTTTACGGATGAGGGGCCTGACCAACGACCGAAAATTCGTGCTCGTTGATGTGCGCAGTTACGACAACCGCCCCGGCCCGGAGAAGAAGAACCTCCCTTACGACGCCACCATCGACACCATCCACGCCCTGCGCCTGAGCGACAAGAGCGACCAGACCGCGGCCAAGCTCGAAATGTGCTTCGCCTACGACTGGCTCGACCTCTCAGCGCCCGCCAGGTAACTCCTGCAAGTACTTGCGGGAGGCTGAGCACGCGAGGCCGTGCTCACGCCCGGAGCAACCAAGGCCAGCAGCGCGGCGGCAGTCTTTCGTGAGGTCACGGCGGTTCGGATAGGTTCTTGACGCGGCAAGTACTTGCGCTGAGTTCGCGGGCCTTTATCGTCCTTGTCGCGCGACAAAAAGCGCCACGTCGCGGCTCACGATGGGCGTTTCGAGCGAGAGGGCGCGGCTGTGGCCCACGCTCAGGCCGGGCTCCTGGAGCAGCGGCTCGCCCTTGAGGGTGTCCCACCAGGTCGCGTGGTAACGGCCCGGCTCCAGGTCGCGCAGCGTTATGCGGCCCGAGGCTGGCGGCGATTCGCGGCCCGGCTCGGCAAGCACGTTGGCGCGGTGGAAGAGCCAGGCGGCAGCGAAGCCAGGGCCGCTCAAGCCGTAAGCGCCCAGGGCCGGAGAGTAGCCGCCGAGCGTGAACCGCTGCACCGTGACCCAGTCGGCCCCCGTGTTTTCGAGCGCGATGAGGTGAGCGCCCGCGCCGACCTGAACCGCGATTTCTTGCTGGCCCGGCGCGGGCGCGTGATCGGCCTGAGCCGCTGGGAAGTCGAGCTCAGCAGGCTGGCCGTCCACGCTCAGGCGCAGGTGCGCGCCCGCTCTGGCGATCTTTTCGAGGCGCACCACGAAGCGTCCGGGCTCGGGATAATGGACGCGGAACTGCAGCGGGCGCGGGCTCATCTCGCGGTGGTTGCGGCCTTGCAAGAACGAAGGCAGCGCGCCGATTCCCGCAGGCGCGCCCTCTTCGACATCGAAGGCATCCTGCCGGGCGCTGCCCCAGCCCGCGCCCGGCCCGAAGCTCAAGTCGGCGCGCGTCGAGGTCGCGATCTGGGGCGCGGTCTGGCGCAGCGGCAGCCGGCTCGCCAGGCCGCTCAGCTGAACAAAGCGGGCCGCAGCGCGCAAGTGCGGATACAGGTTGTTCTTCTCCACGCCGTCCCACAGCCAATACTGCGGCGCGCCGCTCACGCCGCTCATCAGGCCCGCCCACAGGCCCGCGTGCAGGAACAGGCCGTGCTCGTCGCTCAGGTTCGAGGGCCCGAACTCGCCCACGAAAAGCGGCTTGCCTGCGGGCAGCTCGCCGTTTGAAGTGGCTCGCAGCGAGGTCAGCAGGTCCGAAGGATAGGCGTGCTCCTGGTAAAAATCCAGGCTGGCCCACACCGCGGGCGGCACCGAGCCGCTCGAACTGCTCGTGATCAGGTGGCGGTAAGGGTCCTGAGCGCGCAGGAAGGCGGCCATCTCGCGGTGCCAGGCGGCGATGGCGTCCCACTGATGCCGGCGCGCGGCGTCCGTGAACTGCACCTCGTTCCACAGCTCCCAGGCCAAGATCGACGGCGAGTAGCCCCAGCGCGCGACGGCGTAACGCAGCTTGCGCTTTGTCAGGGCGCGCGCCTGCGCATCGGTGAAAAAGTCTTCGGGCCTGAGCAGGAAGCCGCCGTTTTTAGCGTTGTAAGGGTTGTCGTCCCAGTTGGGGTTGACCGCGCTCGAATACTGCCCGTGGTGCTGCAGCACCAGCTGGAACGCGATGTTGTTCTGCTCGGCGGCTGCCACGATGCCGTCCCAGCGCCGCGCCACCTCCAGGTTGAGCTGCCCCGGCCTGCCCGCTGAGGGCCAGTCCAGGTTCTTGTTGTCCCAGTGGTTCATCCACACCCGCGACCAGTTCTCGTCCGCCGCGCCCATCTTGGCGAACAGAGCCGGGATCTCGGGCAGGCCGCTGCTGTGCCACGCCTGGTTGTGGCCCAGCGGGAAGTAGCGCGCGCCGCTCTCGAAGGCCAAGTACTTGGAGTCGCGCCGATCCAGCCGCACGAAGCCGGGCCTGGCCGCTCCGCTCACCAGCCACGAGCCGGGGCGCACCGTGAGCCCGCCCAGCGCCAGGCCGTTGAGCGTCACCTGAACGACGCGGTAGCGGCCAGGCGCGGGCGGCGAGTGGCGCACGCGCCAGGTCGAGCCGCCATCGAAGAAGGCGGGCAGCGTAACCAAGCCGCCCGCGCCCTCGATGCGCACCCGCACGTCGGTTCGCTCGAAGTCGAAGGGGTCGCTGGCCAGGCCGGGAATCTCAAACGCCGCCTCGATGCGCGGCCAGGTCGCCGCCCCCGAGGGCAAGGCGGCGCACGCCACTGCGGCCCCGGCCACCAGCGTCGCCAACTGCTTTGGTGTTGCCATGATTTTTGTCTTCTCGCCCCGCGTGGCTTCTGTGCTGCGGCTTCTGTGCTGCGGCTTCTGTGCTTTGGCAGGCCATGCAAGTACTTGCAGCTGCGTGGGATCGTATCAGAAACGCGCAACGGCTCCGAGGGGTGGCTTCGGGGCCGTTGCGCGACTCGAATGGCAGGCGATTGAAGCCGCCACGCTTCACTGGCTCGCCGGGGGCGGCGCGGCTGGCGCGGCTGGCACCTGCTGAGCCGGGGAACCTGTCGCGCCCGGCCTGCGCGCCGCCGCCGCTGCTGCCGCGCCCTGCTCAGCTGCGGCTTTGGCTGCCGCCGCCGCGTTGGGGTCATCTGCAGACGGCGCGTTGGTGGACGCCTGCTGCCCGCCGCAGCCGGCCAGCGCGCAGGCCAGCAGGGGCGCCAGCAGCCAGGCCAGCCGAGGCTTTGAAATGCTCATGCGTATCTTGAAGTCTCCTCTGGAACCCGCTTCTGCGCGGCGTTCCTGACGCTTGCACAGCGGTTCCCAGGCAGGCTGCCCCGCCCGAGAACGAGCCGCCTTCGATTAGCTCAGTCGAAGGCAGCTCGCCGCAGCGCGGCTTTAGAAGTCGTACAGGCGGAAGGTCGGCGTGCTGCCCGAGGTGGCGTAGGGCGTTGCCGCGCCGTAGATGCGCGAGCCGCGCAGCGCCTTGACGTGGCCGTCCGCGAACAGGTAGTTGGCCGTTTCCAGGTGCCGCTTGGCAGCGCCGGCGCGGTCGATGGTGGCGCGGTCGGAGCAGTTGCCGCCCGTGATGCTGGTCTCACCCAGCAGGCCCGAGCAGGAGGAGCCGTCCTCGCCGCCGCCGATGTACTGCGGGCTCTCCGCGTAACGCTGCATCCCTGTCACGGCGCTGCTGTAGCCGCCCGGCAGCGTCGGGTTCTGGTCGCCGCACAGGATGGCAAGCGCGGGCTGCTGCACCTGCGCGATCTTCGCTCCGGTCGCGAACTGGCCGGGAGGATCGCCCGCCAGCGCGTTGTAGAAGTAATCGGTGTGATCCGCCTCGCTCATGCCCTGGGTCAGCGACGGGTAGTAAGCGTTGGCGTAGCTCTGCGAGATCTGCGTCGAGCCGGCGGTCGGCTCGCTGGGGCACTGGAAGAGCTGGTAGCTCTTAATGTAAGGCTGCATCAGCTGCACCCAGCCGTAGTAGTTGTTGCCGTTGCTGACCGTGTTGGGAAACGCCTCGTCGTAATCCTGCGTGTACTGCAGGATGCCCAGCCCGACCTGCTTCAGGTTGCTCTGGCAGCTCGCGCGCCGCGCGTTCTCGCGAGCCCGCGCGAACACCGGGAACAGAATCGCCGCCAGGATCGCTATGATGGCTATGACAACCAGCAGCTCGATCAACGTGAAGGCACCCGCCCTCCCCAAAACCCTCCAGCCACGCGCGCCGGCCCGAACTTCCCTCGTCTTGTTCTTCCGCATCTGAAATCCTCCTGTGCTCTACTCTTGCCCAAGTACTTCAAAGCCCTGGGAACTCATCGCTCTGCGGCCTGAGCCGCTGTAAAAAAACTTGCTAATTCGATTAACTGCGTAGCTTCGGCTCAGCTCGAACAGGCTTCGAGGAACTTCGAGCTGAGCTGAGCTGAAGCCGCGAGGTTAATCGGGGGCGCGGGCGGTGGACTCGCGCTGGATGAGGCGTGTGGCGAGCAGCTCGACGACGCCTTGCGGCGCTGAGCCGGCTGAGCTGGGCTCGGCTGCCGGCAGCTCCGCGCGCTCAGGAGCGCCTTGGCTTGGCGAGCCTTCGGCTGGTGAGCCTTCGGCTGGCGAGCGGCGGCGCGGCGGGCGCTTGGTTTCGCAGCGGCTCAGCAGGTGGCGGGCGGCGGCGCGTCCCATTGCCTCGAAGGGTTGCTCGACGGTGGACAGCGAGGGCCAGCAGAACTCCGAGGCCGAGAAGTTGCCGAACCCTATCACCGAAACATCCTGGGGCACGCTGCGGTTCAGGCGCCGCGCCATGTGCAGCACCGTGAGCGCGATGCGGTCGCTGGAGCACAGGATGGCCGTGGGGCGGCGCGCGTCGGGCAGCCCCAGCAGCTTGAGCGCGATGGCCTCGTTGCGCTCGTGGAAACGGAAGTCGCCGTTGAAAATCAGGGCCTCGGGCACCCGCAGGGCGTGGCCCTCCATGGCGGCCCGGAACGCTCGCTCGCGCCCGTGGGCCAGCGTTGAGATGGCCTCGCCGTTGATGAGGGCGATCTTGCGGTGCCCCAACTGCACCAGGTGATCGACGGCGTCCGCAATGCCGCCCTGGTCGTCCGAAACGATCTGCGAGAGGTCGGTCTCGGGCACCCGCGAGTCCAGCAGAACTAAAGGGTACGAGTAGCGGTGCGCCTCCTCGCGGAACTCTTCGAGCATGGGCAGCGGCAGGTGCATCGCGATCACGCCCATCAAGCGCAGCTCGGCGCTGCGGCGGATCGCCTGGCCCCACGGCTCGCCGTCGCGCCCCAGATTGAGAATCTTGAGCGTGTAGTCGTGCCGATCCAGCTCGTCCAGCACGCCACCCACCATCTTGCCCACGTGCTCGGTCGCCAGGTCGCCGCCGATGATCCCAACCATGCGCGTGTTGCCCGTGCGCACCGCGCGAGCTACGTGGTTGGGCCGGTAGCCAAGCTCCTCAGCCGCGCGCAAGACCCGCAGGCGCGTCTCGTCGCTGATGCGAAAAGTCTCGTGGCGCCCGTTGAGCACAAACGAAACCGTCGACTGAGAAACCCCCGCCTGCTCCGCGATGTCGCTCATGCGAATCATAGTGATCAAGTGCTAATTGGATTTTATGGAGTGTGGAATCTCATTATAACAGTGCGAACCCGGCTGTCAACCCGAAGAACCCGAAGAACCCGAAGAACTCGAAGCGCGCGATTTTGTTCTCGGCCACGGCTGCAAGTCCTTTGCAAGTACTTGCGGCCACAGCCTGCTAACCACACCGGCGGATTACGGACGAGGCAGGCGAGCGGGGGGGTAAAATATCGGTTATGAATTTCGAGCCGAAGAGCGGCCTCCAGCAGGGCCTCCACAGCGAGCCGAGCAACGGAACACAGACGCACTCGCCCGCGCACCGGGCGTACTCGGGCATCGTGGTCGATGGGGCCGATCGCGCGCCTTCGCGGGCCATGCTGCACGCCGTGGGCTTTAGCTCAGACGACTTCTCGAAGTCGCAGGTGGGCATCGCAAGTACCTGGAACACGGTGACGCCGTGCAATATGCACATCGACAAACTCGCCCTGGCCGCTCAGGAAGGCGTTGAAGCTGCCGGGGGCAAGGGGCTGATCTTCGGGGTTGCGGGCGTCTCGGACGGCATCTCGATGGGCACCGAGGGCATGAAATACTCGCTGGTCTCGCGCGAGGTCATCGCCGATTCGATCGAGACTGTCGCGGGCTGCGAGGGCTTCGATGGCGTGGTCGCTGTGGGCGGCTGCGACAAGAATATGCCCGGCTGCCTGATGGCCCTGGCCCGGCTCAACCGCCCCTCGGCCTTCGTGTACGGCGGCACCATCCTGCCAGGCTGCATCACCGGCGACGGCTGCGGCAACGAAGGCTCCAACGAAGGCTCCAACGAAGGCTCCAACGGCGACGCCCGCGAGAAATCGCTTGACATCGTGAGCGTGTTCGAGGCGGTCGGGGCGCACGCCAACGGCAAGATGTCGGACGCTGAGCTGAGCGCCATCGAGCGCAACGCCATCCCCGGAGCCGGCTCGTGCGGCGGGATGTACACCGCCAACACCATGGCCTCGGCCATCGAAGCCCTGGGCATGAGCCTGCCCAACTCCTCGGCTCAGGCCGCCACCTCGCCCGACAAGCGCCAAGATTGCGTGCTGGCGGGGCAAGCCGTGATGCAGCTTATCGAAGCCAACATCCGTCCGCTCGACATCATGACGCGCCGCGCCTTCGAGAACGCCATCACGGTCACCATCGCGCTGGGCGGCTCGACCAACGCCGTGCTGCATCTGCTGGCCATGGCGCACTCGTGCGGAGTCGAGCTCTCGATCGACGACTTCACCCACATCGGCAAGCGCGTGCCCGTCCTGGCCGACCTCAAGCCAAGCGGCAAATACGAGATGATCCACCTGGTGCGCATCGGCGGCCTGGCTCCGCTGATGAAGACCTTGCTCGACGCGGGCCTGCTGCACGGCGACTGCCTCACCGTGACAGGAAAAACTGTCGCGGAGAATTTGGAAGGCGTTGAGCCTTACTCAACCGAGCAGGACGTGGTTCGCCCGCTGAGCAACCCGATCAAGGCCGATTCGCACCTGGTGATCCTGTACGGCAACCTGGCGCCCACGGGAGCCGTGGCCAAGATCTCGGGCAAGGAAGGGCTCAGCTTCACGGGCCGCGCCCGCTGCTTCGACTCGGAAGAACGCGCCCTGGAAGCGATTCTGGACGGCACCGTGGTTTCCAATGACGTGATCGTGATCCGTTACGAAGGGCCCAAAGGCGGGCCCGGAATGCGCGAGATGCTGGGCCCGACATCCGCCGTCATGGGCCGCGGGCTGGGCAAGGAAGTGGCGCTGATTACGGACGGGCGCTTCAGCGGCGGCAGCCACGGCTTCGTGGTCGGGCACATCACGCCCGAAGCCTTCGAGGGCGGGCCGATCGCGCTCATCGAAAACGGCGACGAGATCACAATCGACGCCCAGAGCCGCGCCATCACGCTCGCCGTGAGCCAGGCCGAGATGGAGCGCCGTCGCGAGAGGTGGCAGCGCCCGGCTGCGAAATACACGCGCGGCGTGCTGGCCAAGTATGCGAAGATGGTGACGAGCGCCTCGCAAGGCGCTGTGACGGACTACGGGCTGTGAGGCGATTGCTACGGGGAGAAACAAAATGTCGCACAAACATCGCGTGGTCGCGGCGTTGAGCGTGGCGGCTGCGCTTGTGGCCTGCGCTCCGTCCACGTCCTGGGCACGGCGAGTTCGCACGGCGGCGAGCAAGAAGGGCGTGGCGCGCACGAAACCAACGAGTCCAACGCCGAAGAAGTACTTGCAGATGCACGTTGAACTGGAGCAGGTCTACAGGAACACCGTGACATCGCAGGTGTTCGGCCCGGCGGAAGCCAAGGAAGCGGAGGAGGCACGCAAGGAGAAGAGGGCCCCTCTTCTCATCGACTTCCAGGCGCCTCTGGTGCGCCTGAGCGCCGATAGGTACTTGGTCAACAGGGAGCACGTATACCTCTTCGGGCACGCGGCCATAACCTGCGAGGGCGGAGGCAGGCCCCTGAGCATCAGCGGCGACCAATTGCAGCTCACCTGGGTCGAGGAGACGCCGAGCAACACCGTGATCGAGGCTCAGATCGACGCAGGCAATATCAGCGACACGAGCAGTGTGGGGGATGCGAACGGCTTCACAGTTCCGGCCCAGGCCAAGCCGCTGTTCCTGTCCGAAGTGGCGGTTCCGATCCTCGCGAAGCCGGTGTCACTTCTGCTCAGGATGCTCCAGGACGAGGCGGACAACCACGGAAGGTTCCCGAAGGCCGGAGTTTACGAAGATGGAGAGCCGTTCTCGGTGGCGCGCTACATCGTGACGTTCCAGGGCCCCTCGTACAGTGCGGACTGGGGCAGTTACTCAGAAGGTGGGCAGCTCATCTACGACCAGCGCAAGCAGGTTCTGTTTGTCGAAACGCGCACCGGCAGGACGGGTGACAAGCCCTCGCTGCTCCGGCTCACCCTCGCCGACGTGACGATGGCGCGTCTCGCAGCCCTGCTGCGCGAGGGGCACGGCGCTATTTCCTTCACCAAGCCCACCGTGGGCGATGCGCTCGCCAAGCTGGGCGCCAGGCTAATCAAGCAATCCTTTACTTCCTCGACTTACAAGTAACGCCCCAAGTACTTGTGGCTGTCCCAACCCGTTCCCGCTTCCGACAAGGAGTTCAAATGAGCGTCGCAGCTCCGCAGTGGCAATCGCCCGCGCCCACGCCCTCAGCCACGCCCACAGGCGAGAGGCCGATGATCCAGATCACGAACTTGACCAAGGTCTACCGCGACCTGACAGCGGTGCGCGACCTCAACCTGAGCATCAACAAAGGCGATGTCTTCGGCTTCATCGGCCCCAACGGAGCCGGCAAAACCACGACGATCAAAGTCCTGGCGACCTTGCTGGAGCCGTCCTCGGGGCAGGCTCTGGTCGATGGCATCGACGTCATCAAGCACCCGCTCGAAGTGCGTAAGATCATGGGCTATATGCCCGACTTCTTCGGCGTCTACGACGACGTGAAGGTGTGGGAATACCTCGATTTCTTCGCGGCGGCTTACAAAATCCCGGTCAACAAGCGCAAGGCCATCATCGACGACGTGCTCGACTTGACTGACCTCACCGTCAAGCGCGAAGCCTACGTCGAAGGCCTGTCGCGCGGCATGAAGCAGCGGCTGTGCCTGGCCAAGACGCTCATCCACGACCCCAAGGTGCTGCTGCTCGATGAGCCGGCCTCGGGCCTGGACCCGCGCGCGCGCATCGAGTTCCGGGCCTTGCTCAAAGAGCTGCAGGCGATGGGCAAGACGATCTTCGTCTCCTCGCACATCCTGCCCGAGCTGGCCGATTTCTGCAACGTGGTCGGCATTATGGAGCGCGGGCGGCTGGTGGTGGCGGGCCGCGTCAACGACATCGTGCAGAAGCTCGAAGGCCACGCCGTCATCGACGTGCGGCTGGCGGGCGGGGCCGAGGCGGGGCAGAAGGCGCTGCAAGTACTTGCGAACCACCCGCGCATCAAGGGCATGAGGCTCGAAGGCGGGCACCTGGAGATCGACTGGACCGGCTCGCACGAGGAGCTGCCGCCCGTTCTGCAGGCTCTGATTGAAAACGGCGTCGCGGTGGCGACCTTCGCGCAGCGCCAGGCCGACCTCGAAGACGTGTTCATGAAGGTGACTAAAGGCGCGGTTCAGTGAGGGCAGCAGGTGCTGTCAAGTGCTTGCGGGAGGTGCAAGATGGTGATGGAGCTGGAGCAGGTGGGCGCTCAGGGCGGGGCGCGTTCGAGGCAGGCGGGGCCGTGGCGCTGGAGCGTGGCGCTGTATGAGCAGGCGGCTGGGCTGGGCTGGTTCGAGGGGCGGCGCGTCGAGCTGATCGACGGCGAGATTATCGCGATGGGCCCGGTGGATGAGCCGCACGCAGTCGGCATGAACAAGCTGCAGCGCCAGTTCAACCGCAAGCTGCCCGACAGCCTGTTCGTGCGCGGGCAGTCACCGATTTACGTCAACGCTACCAGCGCGCCCGAGCCCGACATCGCCGTGGTGGACGCCGCCCTGACCGGCCAGCGCCTCAGCACAGCGCACCTCGTCGTCCAAGTCTCGGACTCGACCTTGAGCTTCGACCGCACCGTCAAAGACGCGCTGTATGCCTCAGCGCGCATCGCCGAGTATTGGATTCTCGATGTCAACGCGCGCGCTCTCGAAGCCCGGCGCCAGCCCATCGAGGACGCGCTTTCCTCGTCCGGCTGGCGCTACGGCTGGACCCAGACCTTGCGCGAGGGCGACGCGGTGTCGCCCCTGTGCGCGCCCGGCATCCCCTGCGACGTGCGGGATATGCTGCTGTAGAGTGGCACCTGGCCGGCAAGTACTTGAGGCCGGGCGGCTTGCTCCGTGTTAGAATGGGACGGGCGCAAGCGTGCCGAGCGTGAGCGCGAAGAGACGATGCAGACGATCAAGATTTCGACGGGGCGGCGGGGCGAGCTGGTCAACATCACCGGCGACGTGCAGCGGCTGGTGCGCGGGAGCGGGGTCCGGCGCGGCCTGTGCTGCGTGCACGCGCCGCACACCACGGCGGGCATCACGGTTCAGGAAGGCTACGACCCGGACGTGGTGCGCGACATCCTGGCTTCGCTTGAGCATCTGGTGCCGCCCCAGGGCGCTCAAGGCGCTCAAGGCGCTCAAGGCGCTCAAGGCGCTCAAGGCGCTCAGGCCAGCTACAAGCACGCCGAGGGCAACTCGGACTCGCACATCAAGGCGCTGCTGTGCGGCTCGTCGCAGACGCTGCCCATCGAGTTCGGCGAGCTGCAGCTGGGGCGCTGGCAGCAGGTCTTCTTCTGCGAGTTCGACGGCCCGCGCGAGCGCACCGCCTGGGTTCACATCATCAAGGACGAACGCTGAGCGATCAGCTTCGCCAGTTCACAAAGGAGGTTGAGACATGGCCCGACAGAGACAGAAGGAAATCCGCAGGCGCCGCAAGCGCAGCGAGGAAGCCGCCAAGCTGAGCATCAAGGCAGCCAAAGCCGCCAAGAAATCCGCGTAGCTCAGCTGAGCTGAGCTCGCAAAACCAAACATTCAGCAAAACGGCAAGTACTTCGCACCCGTACTTGCCGTTTTGCCGGCACGGCTTCGCTGGCGCTCAAGCCGACGCTCAAGCCGACGCTCAAGCTCAAGCTCAAGCCACTGCTCAAGTACTTGCAGCGTGGCTCTGGGCTCGGCGTTGTCATGTTGCGGTTGAGGCTGCCCGGTTATGGCAATTATAAAATGCGGCGGCTCGGGCGCTGATTTTTGCCACGGGCTCAGGCGCGCGCTATAATGCGCCTCAATCGAGCGCAGCTGAAGCCCAGCTGAAGCGGTTCGGTTGAAGCGGTTCGGTTGAACGCTCGCGGGTAGTTTTGAGTTGGATTTCTCGGCCATGATCAACGTCGCGCTTGCCTCCTCTGACCGCCGCTTCGCCCGCGAGCTTCGCCTGCAGCTTGTGGGCTGGGGCTACCGCCCGTGGATGGCCGACCCCGAGGAGCCCGTCCTGGATCAGCTCCAGGATCGCGGCGCGGATATGCTGGTGCTCGACTTCACCTCGTCGCCCTCGGACCCGCTCTCGACGGTGCGCTCGGTCAAGAGCAACGCCGAGATGAAGCACATCCCCATCGTGGCTCTGGTGGACGCGCGCGACGCGGTGAGCCTGGATTTTTCGATCGGGCTCGAAGACTTCCTGGTCAAGAGCGACACCTTCGAGGAGCTGCACACGCGCATCAAGTTCATCCTGTGGCGGCTG
>JAABUK010005760.1_pt1 | contig 19026 bp, 15 predicted proteins | sample 5559141 | NCBI WGS metagenome assembly JAABUK01 (sample SAMN10711869, study PRJNA513367) | rock metagenome | isolation source: Antarctica rocks | place: Antarctica: Victoria Land, Pudding Butte nord | collected 2016-01-03 | reverse complement strand
GGGAAGAGTAGTAAGGAAGGGACTGACTTTGGCTTTTGAGATTGCTTCTTGACCTCGGATGGAGATGGAGGGGACGAGGAGTTGGCGGTGGTAGCGGGAGGTGGAGAAGGGGTGGGGTGGGAGGAGGATGGAGGAGGAGGAGGAGGAGGTGGTGGTGGTGGTGGACTTTCTAGAAGGAGATTTTGGGGTTGGAGGCGGCGGGGTGGGTTGGTCTGCGTCTGTAGGCCTGGCAGGAGACATGGCAGCTGGATGCGTCGATTTTGAGGTGGAATTTGCTGTCACGAATGGTTGATTGGACGGATCTGCTTGAGAGGACGGTGAAGGATTAATTTTTGCTAGGACCGTCGCCGTTGAAGGTGATGGAGATGATTTACTCTGGATGCTGTATGACTGTCTTCTATCTGGACTCAATTAATAGTTGGTATGAATCATGCAACAAAGCAGGGAAGACGGATGGGGGAAGCATCATTGTTATTTCTGCACAGGCCTCGCTTCCCTCTCCTAGACTTCTCTCGTGTGTCCTTCCATTCTTGTCTCGTCTCCTCTTCTCTCATAGTAGCATGGGGTATCATCCATATTGTGCCATTCAACTGGTTGTAAGAACCAAAAATCACTTACTCGCCTGACCCTTCAATCAATTCTGGCAAATCCGCAACTTTAGCTCTTCCTTGAAGGATCTCGTAAATCGCCGTAAACAGAGGAAAGTCTTTTTCCATTCCCTGACTCTTCAAAAAGCGATTGACCTCTACTGTGGTCAGCGTTCCTTGTAACTTCTGGCCATTGAGCTCTTTCGCTTCCACCTCTTCAATTGACACTCCTCGTTCTACACTCAACTTTGCGCATCGATGATTTCTACCACCAGCACAGGTGGTGATCAGGTCCGCAACGCCGGCGGATTCCTCTGTGAATGTTCTTGGTTGCACTGTCTTTCCGAAAAATTTCTTTCCAAAATTGACCATCTCAAGCAGACCGATTCTCATGATAGCTGCCTTGGCATTATCACCCCACCCTAGGCCATCCACGAAACCAGCGGCAACAGCGATAATGTTCTTTAAGGCGCCGCCAAGCGAGACGCCAGCCACATCTGATACAACCCGGACTTGGAAGTATCTTCGATGGAACAGTGTTTTGAGAGTGCTATGATCAATAGGCTGGTATTCTTGTGGAAGAGGCTTAAGCTTCACTTTTGACGCTTTCCCTGATACATCCTTGTGCTCTAGTTGCGTCAGGTCTACATGGCTTGACGCAGGGCTCGGACCCCTCGAAGTGGCAGGTGTCGGGTTCTGTGAATCATGTGGAGGTGGATCGTATGCGACTGTAGTCTCAGAAAACTTCTCTTGCGCAACCTCATTCGCGATGTTTGCACCTGAAAGTGCCCCACAATAAATGCCAAGTTCTCTGCCAATCACTTCAGAAAAGAGCGAGACAGAATTTTCTTGTACATTGACGCCTTTGATGCAAGAGATACCTCTGGCGTATGGCACGATATGTCCTCGCAATTGTTTGCATAGACCACCGATGAATTGATGCGGAAGGTTAAATACTAAGATGGTGGAGTTCTTGACAGCATCCGTGACGGAGGGATTTGCAATCACGTTTTCGGGCAGCGGAATACCGGGCAGATATTTGACGTTCTCGTGAAAGTGATTGATAAGGTATGTAAGCTTTTGTGGTTTCGTGCTGAGGTCAGAAGAAGGATCGTGGTGTTTTGAGGTCTCTGGCACGGTGGTCTCTTCCTCGAATACCCACATCTGAACATCTTTCTCAAAAAGCTCTGGATGGGAAGCAGTATTCTCCGCGACGACTTTGGCGATCGTTGACCCCCTACTTTGTTGGTGGACAGCTGAAGAGCGAGAGCTGAATAACTCACCAGTTGCCAGATCCAACAATAGTCACTTTGTGCTTCTTGTGATGGGGCGTCAGGGAGGACATCTTTGTTCTCAGACCATCCATCTTGGAGAGGCCGGGAGGGAAGCACGGCTGGAGTCGGCGGTACGCAAGGCTTGCAGTGGTACGTGATGATCTGCCAGAATAATTCAAGGAGGACAGGAGCATCAATGCAAGGGAGAAGAATGTATTAGAAGGCTGCCAATTGTTGACTGCGTCGGTTGAGCACACGAGCATCTCAGCTGCAGACAGAAGCTAGAACCTTTGCCAGGATTAAGGTTGACGTTGTTATCGATAGAGCAGGGAACAAGGTGCTATGCTGTAAGTAGCTAGCTTGAGCGGCCACACATATGCCAAGCCTTTGATCAATCGATTCCCACGTCGATCGCCTCTTTGGCACATTGACTGGCATCTGAACCAAGTCGTTCGTCAAGATAAGCCTTATGCTAGATCTGCGCACTTTCAAACTTCGAACAGGTCACACATAGCATGGCAAGTCTTTGCACCGCTGCGAAGGTAGAAGACCTAGCTAAACAACCGCAGGCACCTACAACAAGCTCCCACACTTCATCTCGTCCAGTCAAATCTACTCTCCGTACCTCGTCTTCCACTCTACCAGTGTTTCCTACAAACAAGAAAGATAAACGTCATATCAAACACTCGAACCTGATAACCAGGGTCACAAAATCATCCGCGTCATCCGCCGAAGCACAACGAAACAAGCGCCGAAGACAGAAGAAACAGCTTGTCACCAATCTTGAATCGTTAGCTGATGCATTGCCTGAGGACGGGAAGGGTGCCACAGCCATGGGTGAAGGAGGCCGAAGTAGAGGTGCTGCTTTGAGGGCGCAAGCGAATGTTAATATCATACAACGTAAGAGTATGAAGAGTCGGCCGGGAGCAATGAAGAGGAGGGAGAAGGTAGACAAGGGGGAGAGGGAAAGATTTGCGAAGAATTTGGCTGAGATGAGCGGTAGAAGGACGCAAGGGACGGGAGAGAACAGTGCCAAACCAGGAGGTGGGCAGCAGGCGCACGGTCGATGGGCGGCACTGAGAGGATTCATTGCCCAGACCATGGAGCAGACACCCGAATTGAAAGGTTGAAAAGTCCGACTGACTGTCTTCTTCTGTGGACTTGCATGCTCTGTGAGATTACGGCGGCAGAGAGAAACCCGGAACTCCACGCTCAACCCAGACAATGCAGCAGTGCGAGGTGGAACAGCTCAACTAGCAGCCCCTGGCACACCTTGAAGCCAGCTCCACTCCACATCGACCCTCCCCTGATCCACACTCGCCAACTTCGCAAAAGTCTTCTCCGTGATATCCAAATCCCGCGGCTCACACCCCGTACACCTATCCACGACTTTCAGATCCACACTTCCCTTACTCCTCTTCGCGCGGATCATCTTTCCACATAACGGGTTCTGATTCGGATCCGAGCCCTTCGATACAGCATCGAAGAGGAGATGCGATACGGAAACGATACTATCCCCGTTTTTGGAGTCGATGCCGCATGCACCTAGGCCGGTGGCGTAGTAAGTCAGCTGTCCCTGGTAAGGACCGCCATTGTTGGAGGGAAGAGGGAGATTTTGGACTTTATTGTGCGAGGAAAGGCCAGCAGCTAGGCCGATGATGATCATGATGAGGCAGGTAATGGCAACACCGATGACTAGCTTGGTTCGCTTGCTCATTAGAGAGTATTTCTTCTTCGCGTTGTAGAGGTAGGGATGTCTTTCTGGATCGAGGGGAGGAGCTGAGGATTTCGTTTGCGGGAGTGGATTCGGAGGAACGTTGGCAGGACCATTGGTCGATGGGTCCCAGGTATCGTAATGTTGTGACTTTGGTCCGGTCGCGTCAGGTATCTGTCTTGCTTTTCCCGAGGAGAAGCTGGTGTCCGCGGTCGACTCAGAGGAGATCTTCGACGATGGGGCAGCGGTAGTCATTGGTGCGAGAAGCTAGAAGGTGCGCAGGGACAAGATTGATAGTCGCTTCATGCAGACACCCGTAAATGTCGAGATGCAGTGTCTACTGAAAATGAGCAGCTGGAGGAAGGAGAATTTGCACCCCATCAGTGAGCGCAGGCGAGTCAATTGACGCCCGAGCTCTCTCAGGGGCAGAGTATGGGGCACGGGAACTAAAGCACGGCAGCGTCGATCTTCCGAGATGCCGGTTGAGGAAGCATTCCTTGGTACTGACGACTTCGTAGTTCTACTCCTGTTGCTCCTCCTATCAACACTCACCTCATGTTCCCTGACACATCCTTCAATAGTAATCCCTATGGGCTTGAGATGAAGGCAACATGACACTCATGAGCTGTCGATAGAGAGACCGTGGTATATAGTAGGACTGTTGCCTACAACTCAGACGAAACAGAAACCACCGGCAAGATTCTCCTTGAACCACCTCTTGACGAGAACACGCTTTGAGCCAAAATCGGGCGAAGACATCGAGTATGAAAATGGGGGATTGTCGCTGCCGATCTTGTTGGCTGACACGCAATCATGCCAGAAATTGATGAGGGTCATTGGAAGGGAACCCGAGAGGGATGTCGGCGTATTTGCTGCATGAAGGAACTACCTCCTTGAGGCTTTCACCCTGCCACAGAACTGTTTTTGACGAGATAGGGCCTCCAGGCCATGCTTGTTCATGTTTCATTGAACTCACGATCGTGCGAGTTGACGGGAGAGCTCGCTGCCTATCCATTCAACTCTATGGGGGCTCGACACGGCGAGTCTTGCACGACCACCTGAAGGGCGCTCACTATCTGTAATGGAATGCACTTGCGTTGCCTTGAGACACTTAAAAATGTACCGCTGAAAGGTTCCGTAATGCAAAGAAAGAAATGTGGGCCGCGTTGAGGTGGGCACTGGAGCTTTGGCGCAAAAAAGCCAAATCACCCGTCAGGTGTTCTCTCCAGCTTCATGCTGCCCAGGCAAGCCTCGACCGCAGCCCTTCCACTATCATGCAAAGAAACAAAATTGAACGGCAAAAACTCTAGGCAACGAACCCGAAGGTTCTGAAGCCAGGAGGAAACCTAATTGAATAGGTTTATTTGGAACTATCAAGGAGAGTGCTTCCACCTTTGGGGGTCGAACTGTTCCTCAGCTTGCAAGAGACCTGATGGGTCGATTTTAACAGGTAGTACCTTCGCGGCTTTCGCCGTCGCATAGCATACTCCTAACCATTGCACCTCACAGCCGATTGTTATCTGCTTGTCTTTTCTCATAAATATATAGCAACTTTTGGGCACACCTTTTCTTCCTACTCCCTTCATGGCCCTCTTCCACAAGTCGCCATAGGGTTTACGGTATAGTCTACCTGCTTCCGCTTTCTTCGAGCAGCACCTTTTCTTGAAGTTCAACCACCGTTTACTTGGTTTATATTCAATTTGCTCTCCCACTGACCCGCCATTCATCAGTTCCTTACAGTTTCCCCCATTAGCCACGAATTCACCTCTCTCGGCTTCAGGGTTCCCGCCCTCAGCTACCGTCGCAGATGAGCATCCTCAGGCAACGAGGGCGACCGAGGCAAAACGTCGATCAATCTGCAGCTGACCACAGCGCCACAGCAGAGCCCTCTCACGTCGGTGAAACTTCTCCTAGCACTATTCAATCAAATCACGTTTTGGGATGGGCCAAGTCTATCTAACGCATCGTTAGAAGCCAAATCTAGAGCAAACGTGCAGGAGGATAGTGCCCGTCTCACCGAGGCATCCACCACCCAATCACGAGTACCTCGAGTAGACAACGCCCCCCATGTCCATCAACAATAATTTGTTTTCCCCATTCCTCTTCCCCACGCGTACCCAGCCAGTATCACTTGAAGCCGACTTCCCCGACATGCTGTCCCTCCTCAACCCCGGGCCGGCACCTAAGTGACTACTCCCCCGAACACCTGCATGAGATCAGCACTTAATACGAGTAAGTTGCCGTATAATGCTGCCAATATACGTATTTGCTCCTCATTGACACGACCTGGGATTCCGACCTCAAGGTTTGCAGATGCCAATGAAGCTGCACGTGGGGATGGACGGGATGAGGCTGAGGACAGGGATTGGTTGGTATGCATTGAGCAGGATTCTGCAGGCGCGTCAGGGATAGCATGGCCATTAGTGGTGAGTATGAGGGATGCTTTGGATGTTATCGGTGTGCTGTCGGCATTGAAAGTAACGTTACGGATGTGCAGGCCAAGAGGATATCCTGGGTCTAAAACGGTGTGCAAGCATTGATCCAACGAATGCTTGATTGAATAGACTTTGATTGGACATCGTGCTCTACTGCTCAAAAGAAGAATACTCTGGCCCCAGCTCTGCAAACATTCTACGATGCACTGTCGCCATGCAAAACCCTACCCGACATCAAAGATTGTCCATCACAGTATCACATACAGAATCACCTCTGCCAGCATATTCGCATTACTTAGATGTTCCACCCAATTTGTACTCGCAGCATCGAAACCATTGCATTCCACTTCTTGCATGCTCGTCAGCTCTGCTGTGCCGTGGCAAATTTCTCCACATTAGCCAACACATATTTGCTCCGCTTGTCGAGGCTCTTTTGAAGATCATCCAATGAAGGACCGGAACGGGTACTCTTCCTCGCTTGCTGAAGCCGATTCATCGCATCGTCGAGGCGCTCGCGATGTTCAATCGTCCGAGGACTCGGCCGCTGCTTTTCCTGTGTCACGCGCTGGTCAAATTGTTGCACAAAGCTGTTCACGATCTTCCAGCCACCATAATGGTAGTGATCGAGCTTAAACTCGATGCCCTGTTCAGCGGTTGAGAAACGCAAGAGAAGTTTCTACACTGGTCAGTATCGTTCTCCTGACACGGCGCGACAGACTGACCTGAGACACTTGCTGCAAGGTTTCTTGTAATGTCTGTTTTGTCTCGGCTACCTTCTGGTTCCAAAGTCTTCGCTCACCATGAATATCTTTGGGAGGAACTTGCTGTGACACTAAGACCGGAGCGCCCTCTTCCTCATCTGATGACGAGGAAGACAACCGTTGCTGTACATGTGGTGACGATAGATGGCTCTCTTTTACAAAGGCTTCACCGTTGACGAGTGTGGTCTCTGCATCTATCATTATCGACCGGTCTCGTCCTACATGCAGGCCACTTTCGTCTTCCTCGGCAACATCTACTCTGCTTTGCTCCTTTCTCGCAGGCGGAGGCATGATCATCTTGGCCAATCGAGTGTTGAATGATGCCGGAGAACCATCTGGCCTGGGCGCTTCACCGCCAGGCGATGGAGTAGTGCCTGATCGTAGCCTTCGAACGCGAAAAGATGCGGCAGAACTCGGCTGCTCATGAGCCACACTGACATTGAGTTCGTCAATGTCGAATGAGGTTGTGTCATCATGATCAGCCGTCATCGCCTTGTTAGGCGAACCTTGAGTTACTACTGTTCGACCCAAGCTCCGGTCACCGTTGGGTTTATCTGTGCTTTTTGACTTTTGAAAAGACCTCGACGGAGCAGTCGCATCAGCAAGAATGGCCCTTTTGAACACATTGGTTTCTATGCTTTTGCTGGCCTGAGGAAAGCTATCATTTAGAAGCTTTCCTAGACCAATAGACGGCCTGCTTCGAGTGTCTTTCAACGTCGCAGTCATCTGCACGTTCGCGGCAGTGTATTTTGAGACGGCTGCCTCCAAATCAAAGTTAGAAGATTCGTTGCTCTGGAGCTCTTCACTCTCGGAGCACTCAGGTACAGAAGTGGTACCAACGCTTTCGTCGAGATCACGAGGATCTTGGAGGGCAGTGGAGTCGTTCGATAGAAGAGAAGGTCGAGAAATCTTTGGGAGGCGAAGGCGAGGACTTCCGTTCTCATCCACTTTTGAGGTCTGAGAGGCGCTCTTACCGTTCTCAAGGTCAGAAATGGCAGGCGCAGGAGCAGCATCTTCTGCACTTTCCTCATCAGCATAGATTCCGTCATCAGTCGATTCGCGATCAGAGAACGAAAATTGGACTTCACGCTTGCCATGGCTTCCAAATAGCAGAGATGAGTTTGCTCCGGCCTTTCCCGGACGCCCGACAGCTTTCAGATCAGTGCGCAGGTTTTTGAATGCTAAATGCTTGCCAGTTTCAGTTGGCACAGAACTGGCTTGCCCTACGGCATGTTCTCGCCTACCCGACGATGAAACGCCTTGGTTTCGTGGGCCTCTTGCGCTGAAGTCAACGATCTGTGCCTTTCGATGAAGTTGGTCGTCCGTCAGTGTTGGAATGTCACCGACCACTGTCAGGTGGTTTGGAGTCTGGGCCTTTGACGGAATGAGCTTTGAAGCGTTTGCCGACGATCTGACCTCAGGATGATCCCTTTGCCAGACACCAATCTGTGCTGGTGTCTGCTTTTTCTCCGTGTGAAGGACTCCCGAGGCCTCATCACTCTGTATAATCTTCTTCGATTCGGCTGCTGATGGCTTGGGAACACCCACCTTGGTCTTCGGGCTATGACCTGTAACGTTGACAGTCGGTAGCAATAGTTGCGCAGGGCTTTGCATCGACTTATCATTTATTTTACTCCTCTTGGGACCTGGGTCGGCCTTTCGCGCCCGTTTTGTTTGCTGCGGCTTCTCAAACTGAGGTGGAGAGCCTCTCTTTCGGCCATTGTTATTGATTTCCGTTGCTTTATCGCCTAGTGGCAAACGTGGAGCTGGGCTGTCACTCTTTGCCGATGGCTCTGGCAATTCAATCGAACGAGTAGATCTTGATGAGCCAGCATTCATGTCATTGCTTCGTGATGTATGGTCTTCTCTGGTAGGCTTTGCTTGACTGGTGTCTGGTTTCCTCTGCTGGGGAAATGGCAGGGTTTCGCTAGGGCTTTTTAGACGCTCAGAAGCAGCTGTTGGCATGGCAGCATTTGCTGTCTGCGTCTGAGTGGTCTCTCCAACCCCTTCGTCGAGCCTTTGGTGCGACGCGAGTTCTTCCAATGGTTGCTGGCTACCAGTTCGAACTGATTGCGAGGTCCCGTTGGCCGGCCTGCGCCATGTTGCAGCATAACTCTCCTGTTCGCTGGTAGAAGGAGTCTGAACGTGCTTGATCCTGTCCGACCCGTGAACATGTCTCGTCCTGTCCAGGCTGGGAGCGTGTGTTCCAGGTTTGCTTGGTGACTGCATCAGAGCAGTCTTGACTGAATCGATGAATGAAGCTTTGTCACCGAATGGCTTTGTCCTCGTCTCGTCAGGATGAGGCGTTGCAATTGGCCGCATCCCAGTTTCCTTCATGACATCCATCAGGGCTGAGCCAAAGCTTTTCCTGGCGGCACCAATTGCATCCACTCGTTGGTCTTTGTCCATTGGATGCGAGTCATCGACCGCTTCGACTTCGGGCCTTTCTGTACGCTCAGAAAGGTCATGGCCAAGTTTACTTTCTTTCTCCTTCTGATCACGGAATGAGGCCTTGCCCGGTCCTGACGGATCGGTATCGGCGCCGTATTTTTTCGGGTTCGTTATAGGCTCGATCGCTGCAGGAGCTTCTTCACTGCTGCGAGGTATTTTAACAGCCGCTTCTGTGGGAATGAATAGGGGCTCATCCCCTCCAAATGGCGTCTCAGATGCATCACCTGGGTTTTGGTCATCCACAGATTGCGCTTTGCGGAGGACATGATCATTGTCCGTGTTAAGAAATGTTGCTGTTGCCGAAGTCTGGTCTGTCTCAGCGTGATTGACAGTATCGTTCCTTCCATGAACTCTGTCTTGGCTTTGCTCCTCTTGTTCTGATTGCTCGCCATATGACACATTTGCAGCAGCCCTTCGAGGGCGTGTAGCTGCGAGACTCACTTTAACAGAGGCTGCCTGCATTACGTTATCCTTGCTTTTGACTTTCTTGATTCCCTTCTTTCCTGGACTCGAAACCTTAGGCGCCTTTTTCGCTCCAGCGGGCTTCTTGGGGCCGGTCCTCGTGCTGCGAGATGCAGCAGATGTGGGCCTCTTAGTAGGACTGCTCAGTTCCTTGTCCTCGTCTTCATCAACTCTCAGATCCTCATCCCAATCGACGGCCGTCTCGCCTGCTGGAAGACTCTTCGCAGCATTTGAACGTTTCAGAAACGTCCTGCTCTTCTTGCCTGCTGTGCCTCCGTTCTGCTCTCTCGAAGTTGTCATAGAGTTTGTTGCTACCTGCTTGTTCGAGGCTGGTTTCGGAGCAATTCTTCGACCGGAGTTCGCCAGCGCTGATGGCGGTAACAAAGACCGTGGCGTACTGTGTCCTGGTTGAGCAGCGCTAGAGCTGTGGCTGCCTCCTTCTGAATGCGCAATGAGGTCAGTATTGGTTAGTGTGGCAGTGAATGGGTTTTCAGAGTGATGCAGAGCGTCCAAAGCTAAATGCTGAAGGTTTGAAGCCGCGCCTGGGGGTCTAATCTCTGCAAGACCGCGGGAATGCATCTGCTGTGGAAGGTGCCCCTCCGTAGTTTCTGCCATGCTTCTTTTTTGGCTATCGGATCCTGGACGAGCAGGTGCGACTGAGTATTCTGCCAACTCCTTCGGGTCCGATACTACTCCAACATTGTGAAGAGCTTCACCGCTCTGCCGATTATATGAATTTGTCTCGACTCCAAGTTTGCGGTGATGATGCCGCTCCTGTTGGACGAGATGAGTATCATGCAAAAGAGATCTGTTCCCTTCTCCTGGCTGCGCGGGTGCAGCTTTCCTTCCTACTGACTCTCGAAGTGGAGACATTGACGACTTTCGGAATCGAGACACTGACGACTCCCTAGACTCGGACACGTCGATCAGCTGACTTGTGGAGACCCTGAGAGGTGTTTTGAGAGAGGGTGATAATAGTTGAGTATCGCCACTGATGACGACGTCTTGCGAAAGATCGATCATCACAGCACGACTTTGCTTCTTGGGTCGAGACTTGCTTGCCTCTTTGTCCACATCAGGCTGCCCTATATTGATGTTTTGCAACGAGTTGGCTATGCACTGGCAAAATCCTTCACGACCATCGTTCGTTGCAAAGGTTAGATCAAGCTGATCAATGGCACTCTTGAGACCGTTCAGAATATAGGAGCCTGTGTTCCGTAGCTGCAGTCGTAGCTTCACTTGTCCTCCCATGATGCCTTCGCCAGTCACAGTGCCATCGCTTCTGTCATACTCCACGTTGGCCACGAGTGGAACTTCAAGAATTTGCAATGGTCGGTTTTGGTGCGCAGGAATTATGAAGATGAGTCGTTCGGAGATGGTGGCTAGCGCTTTTGTACCCACATCGGAGAAGGCAAGGGATCCGAGTCTTAGCGAAAGAATCTCGTGCGTCTCTTCTCGGCTACACATGTTAGTCTTTTGCTATGCTGCAGTAGACGCGAATTAAGTACCTTTCAACAGAAAATGCCCGATGATCGTCGAAGTCGCGTAGGTACAGAACAGTATCGTGAAGCCATTGAGAATCGGCAATGAAGCTGGAAGGTAATCGAGGATCATTACCGTGAAGCAAGTCATGTGGCCAAAAAAGACGCACATCAATATCTGCGAGTGAGGTCTCTCGCAGAATGTTCGCCGCCAAGATTCGTAAGGGGACATGAGAGGATGCGCTGACTGCTCTTCCCAAGGACCTCCTGTGATACTTATCAATATAATCGTTTCCAACAACCCGGAACATGTACCATACCGTTCTCTCTCTGGACCAGATTTGAGGATATTTTTGGCTTCTTCATCTCCTTGAAGCAGGTGGAAGAGGAATTGTGCTGCCTGCATGTCGAATAAGCTGCCCCGATTCAATTTTCCAACGGAGTAAGTATGCTCACGATAACCTTCAGCCGTGCAATGGTTGAGTCTTGCGAAAAATGCTTCAACAGCCACGGAACAAGTTTGTTTGATATAGTTACTCTTTTCCTTGCAACAGCATGACGATCTATTTCCTTTCCGGCCAACTCGGAAAGTCGCTGTGTCGCTCTCTTCTCATCCTTGAGCAGTCTCACGGAAACCTATAGACGTTGTCAAGACAGGGTCGAGCGTCGCATTGAATCTTCTTTACCATAAGTAGGTATAGTACCCTTTCTTGGAGAAGGTTCGGGCGCAAGTGGAAGAGAATCTGTACGGTATAGACAAAAGAATTGGCCTCGAGACGGAATCTGTTACTCGAGCGAGTGCCCTCGAATAGTTTCGCGAACGAGGCCATATCAGGGCATTCGATATCCTGCAGCGGGCATTGCTTGAAGAGTTGAAGGACCTCCGGAGGAACACTAGATTCGAATGATTAGACCTAGACATCCGATGTGGAGTGGTTTCCAACAACCTGATAAGGCCCCTTTGCTGAAATGCGTCGCGCAGGAACATGTAAAGATCATGAAAGCCCCGATGCGAAGAGTCTTTCTTCGAAGATAGATACCCGTCTTGCGACAACATGAAGAGAAATATGAGTCAACAGTGATGGACGGAAGTGAAGTGAGACTCAAAACAAGTTCAAAGACGACATATGTGATAGTTTGAAGATGGAAAAGGGTAGAGATACACTGTGAAATGTGTGATGCTTCAGAACACGTGTGTGTGATGGGCGGTAGAAGCGCGTGGGAGATTCTGTAGACTGAAATTTGTGTCATCACGAAGGCCTCCAGGGCGCAAGATATAAGCTCATGTCGCTTTCTCCGTGCTATCACCAACCTCATCGAGACTTGGTCATTGCATGCTTAGGAACATATGTCGCAGCATCATGCCGTCGCCTTTCTTCACCTTTCCCTTCTTTTCCCAAGCTATCACCATGGTCATCTAGCTGAAAAACAGGCCCATGTAAGCTTTCGAGTCTCAAGCAGGTCGGTAAAGATGAACAGCTCTATTCCGTAGACCTCGCTTGAACCTCTGTCTATATTTTGCTGCGAAATACAGTTCGTTACAATCCGGCCGGCTCTTGACACGAGGATAAGCATTTGATTTAAGACTTCACGGGCGATCAATTCATCAGAAGATCTGAATTGGACTGTGGTCGTCCGAAGTTCATCCAGTGCTCTGTTCCCCTAAAACGGACCGAATTCGGACGAACATATTCTGACTACTTAAACGAAACCACGATCATCATGTCCATTGATCTTGACATCTACCACGCCATAAGTAAATCGTCGAGCACGTCGAAACATCAAATACGCATAGACGCTTCAATCGCATCTTCTCCAATATCGAAAATCTTTTCAAAATGTCCCATCAAGAAGAAGAAGCTGCTAAGCAGATCACCCTAATATGCCTGTCTCAATGGTTTCAGTCTCTTTGTACCGTAGCACGTCAATCGTCTAGAAAAGACGAACATCGCCGCGCCCCTCCAACGACCCCAATACGTCTCGTCGAGTCTCTAGGTGACACGCAACTGGATCCCTCCGAACTCAAACAGAATGTTGCACAGAATACGTCTGCATCGAAAGAGACAGTACTATATCTAGCGTATGGCTCCAATCTATGTCGCGAAACGTTCCGAGAGAAGAGAGGTATCAGACCTATATCTCAAGTCAACGTCGTTGTGCCTCAGCTGGTCATGACCTTCGATCTTCCTGGACTGCCTTACACGGAACCTTGCTTCAGCAATACGAGATATAGGCAGGTGCCGGCCTGCGAGAGCAATCCTGAAACTTCTGAGAAAGAAAGATATCATAAAGACGCGTGGCACAAGGGTCTTGTGGGTGTTGTCTACGAGGTCACATTGGCAGACTATGCTCATATCATTGCCACGGAAGGAGGCGGCGCCTCATACAAAGACGTGTTGGTTGATTGCCACGCTCTACCGGATGACCCAAGTATTCTTGTACCCATTTCACCTTCCGGGACTCCGTTCAGAGCGCACACACTATTCGCACCTGCTGTTCTTACACCCGACCGTGGCAGACTCACTCGACCTGATCCTAGTTATGCTCAACCAAGTCCTCGCTATCTGAAGCTCATCACCGATGGAGCAAATGAGCTCACTCTACCATACGAATACCAAGTCTATCTCCATTCGATCCGCGGCTACCAGCTTACTAGCACGAAACAGCAATTGGGCCAGTTCATATTTCTGTCAATATGGGCACCTCTTCTTGCTTTTATCTTTGGTGCAGGACGGTTGTTTGCCGACAAGAAAGGACGATACCCATCCTGGCTGACAACTCTCGCTGCGAATATCTTTATCGGTATGTGGGCAAGCTATGATAGCTTTTTCAAAGGATTATTCGGAGATGGGGAGCGAACCAAGGAGCCAGGATCTAGCAATCAATTAATGGACGAGAAACAGCCTTTGTTGGTGGCAACAACAAGAAGCAAGTCTAAAGACGTGCCAGACGCAAGGGTAATACCTCCCGAGACAATAGTGTAGAACAATGGAATAACTCTCCCATGTCTGCCAGAAGGATCCATGCTTCTGAATGCGGCTTTTGCCTCGGCTTCGGGATTATTTTGCGATGGCGCTGATTGGATGATGCCTTAGCTGACATAATGCAAGCATCTTTGACGCCACGACTTGTCCCCCATATAATGTTCAATTCACTCCCACTTTCACCACGACAGAAGTGATAATTCAAGCTACCATACAAGTACCTACTACTACCAACAACACGGTTGCAGCGATGGCAGCCCTTCGTTCTACTTCGCGATTGCTCCCTCCGTCAAGATCCCTCTTCCGACCTGCCGTTGCCTCTCGATCTTATGCAAACATTGCCAACATCGACACATCTGCAAGCAGACCTCCCACACCAGCGTCTCAGACCAAGACGGTCCAGGATCCCATAGCAGGCCCTGAAGCGAAGACAAAAACCTTCCACATTTACCGATGGAACCCCGATGAGCCGACCTCAAAGCCTAAAATGCAGAGTTATACTTTGGATCTGAACAAGACTGGTCCCATGATGCTGGATGCGCTCATTAGAATTAAAAATGAGGTCGATCCCACATTGACGTTCCGACGGAGTTGCAGAGAGGGTATCTGCGGTAGCTGTGCTATGAACATTGACGGAGTCAACACTCTTGCTTGTTTGTGTATGTATCATCACTACAGGATTGAGCGCCTGAAGATGTCTTCATTGATGGTATACTGACGGTCACGCAGGTCGTATTCCGACAGAAACTGCTAAAGAAAGTCGGATCTACCCTCTCCCTCACACCTATGTCGTGAAAGATCTCGTCCCCGACCTTACACAATTCTACAAGCAATATAAATCCATCAAGCCGTATCTTCAGCGAGATACTCCATCTCCAGATGTATGTTCCATTCTATGTTTCATCGGTCTCGACAATCATTGACACCAAGTCACAGGGTAGAGAAAATCGCCAATCTCCCGAGGACCGCAAGAAGCTCGACGGACTATACGAATGTATTCTGTGCGCATGTTGCTCAACATCCTGCCCATCCTATTGGTGGAACAGCGAGGAATATCTCGGTCCTGCCATCCTCCTCCAATCATATCGCTGGCTCAACGATTCTCGTGATGAACGCCATGCCGAGAGAAAGGAGATGCTCGACAACAGCATGAGCTTGTACAGATGTCACACCATCCTCAACTGCTCAAGGACCTGCCCCAAGGGTCTAAATCCGGCAAAGGCGATCCAGGAGATCAAGAAGGATATGGCGTTTGGGCGATGATGTCCTTCCTCCCTTGGCTTGACCCGACCCGTGGTTGAATACTTTATGGGTACCGGCGCATAATCTTATTTGATGTATATATATGTTTTGCAATGAAGAACAGGTCTGACCAGTTGGCCCTTTTTACCATGCTGTTCGCTTTCTGTTGCTCTTTCTTTGCAGATCCTACGCTACCTGTTCTTCCCTCGATATGCCGCCGAAGCCAGCACGTTGACGTTTTTGGATGCTTTACAACATGTGAAACCCGAAGCCAAGCCTCACCACCCACTATCTATTGCGCGCACAGCTGGCTTTCCTCCTACACCAATCCAAGCTCACTTGCTTCTCTGCTCACCTAGGCGTTCTCAGGCACAAAGCTCCTATGCTCCGCTCTCCACCCACGTTGTCATTCCTTGCGCTCCGTCGCCTTCACAGCCATGATCCCCCAACACTAGTACACGCAATCAATCCTCACTCACGCAGTTTCTCTCCCTTCCCAGCACACCCACCAAGCGGCCAACAAAAAGGACCCTCTCAACTTCGCTCAAGGATGCAGCCAACGACATCCTAATAAAGAATTAAAACATCAGCGTCGCCCAGTCATCCATCCATCCATCCATCCATCCATTCATTCATTCATTCAGCCAGCAAACGCCCACGAACAGACGCAGAGAAAGAACAAATAACTCTTTGACCCACACACCCAAAGCTCCCCTTCCCCCCCCCCCAGGGGGGTCCCTCGTCAGTATACCAACCGACCCCAATCCAGATACCTCGCGCTTACGCATCCAGATCCCGCGGGACGTGACGTCGAGTCCATGGCACCTCCCCTTTCTAGTAGTGCCTCAAAGATCCAAGTTCAGTCCCAATAGCGCCAATATAGTAATTAAAAAAATATGAGCAGGCACGAACGGTCAGCAAACAGGAGACATGCACAAATCGAGCTGGGCTGCTTATCACACATTCTCTTCATGTCCCGAAGGGGGAAATGGTCGTGCTTGGTGCTGGGTATATATACACCCCGAACTTAGGATTGGGAATTGCCGTTCTGGGTCGGGAAAGGGAGCAAGGCCGCTTTAGAGGGAGCAGCGAGGGAGCAGCGGGGGAGCACAGGGGAGCAGCGAGGGAGCACGAGGGAGCACTATGGGGCATTGCAGGGGGCAGCAGGTGGGAGCCTGAAATGGCTTCCTCCGCCTCGGTTTGAGCTGCCCTCGTTGCTTTTCTGCTGCCTAGACTTCGCCACTTCCCACAGGATCTACAAAGTATTTGGCAACTGAAGCGATCAGGAGGAAAACTTCCAGCTCAGGAATGGATTTACCCGTCCCGCCCTGCCAAGGCAACCCTGGACGGGCACAACCTTCTGGCGCAACCACCACATTACTCGGTGTCATGCGCACACCTACTTAATGCGCACCCTTATCTCCTTTAATCTCCGAAAATTGCCTTTTTTCGAGGATTCGCTTTTCATGGGTCATTTTCTTCCCATTCCACCTTCCATTCTATCGAAAAAGGGTCTAATCTAATACATAGCTAGGTGAATGGACCTGATCCATCTACTTGATGAGTCTGATAAAGAACATATCGATTCTGACACCGAGAAACAGTACGAAAAAGACCTCAAAACCCTCACGAAAGACGATCGATACCTCTATGCATTAGCCAGATATCACACGAGCAAGATGCAATTCGAGAATAGAGAACGCTCCAAACCACCATCTTTCAGGGAGATAGGCTATCAATACGGCATCAGTGACACTGGCCTAGCTAGAAGATACCGCAACGAGACTACAGCACATTCGCAAGCATACACCAAAGATCAACGGCTTACCCCTTCCGAAGAACAAAGCCTCGAAGCTATCATCTTACAACTCGAAGCATGGGGATTCCCCCCTTACGTCTCCCGGGTGAAAGAGATCGGATTCGAGCTTATGAAGAGGAGGAATAAAGACAAAACTACGGAGCAATTAGGGAAGAACTGGGTCCAGAAGTTCTTACATAGGCAACCCGATCTAGTCACACGATGGAGCCAGCGACTAGAACGTGATCGAGCGAATAACTGTACACCCGAGATCTTTACTTATTGGTTTCAGCTTTTTGAATCCCAGATTCAAAAGTACGGGATTCAACGACGAGATATCTACAATATGGACGAAAAAGGCCTTGCCCTAGGCCAGATCGGGAGCGAGCAAGTCGTCTGTTCGAAGTATACGAAGAACCCGAGGGTCAAAGAACCGACGAATACTGAGTGGGTTTCCCTACTCGAGTGTATCTTAATCGACGGCGACCTTCTTCCCCCATTTATCATCTTTAAAGCGAAAGTTCAGATGGAAGAATGGGCTAAACTACTATCAAAAGGCGGCAAGATCTGTATTAGTGATAAAGGATGGACGAATAATACACTAGGATTCGAATGGTTGAAACAAGTCTTTAATCCTTACACCAAAGCTCGTCAAAAAGGAGCTTACCGAATGCTCATTCTCGATGGCCATAAGTCCCATCTTACTACTGAGGTCATCCAGCTATGTGTATCTGAGAAGATTATACTTACATGCCTCCCAGCACACACTACCCATATGCTACAGCCGTTAGATGTGAGCTTTTTTCAACCGCTTGCGAAGAACTACAAGCGTGATTTGACGGAGAACTTTCGAGATCTAAAAGCGGTAGCAGTGACTAAGAACGACTTTCTGAGGATCTACCTGAAGACTCGAACATATACTGCAACGGAATCTAACATAGCCAGTGCATGGTTAAAAACTGGCCTCGATCCATTCAATCCCCAGCTAGTCCTTGATCAGCTTCCGAATCCTCAGAAGGCCAAAGCTACTACTACCACACGAAGGCCGATTACACCTCCAGATATCCTCACATTCTCCTCAACTGGTGTTCATCTAGCTAAGAACGTCCCAACCCCCCATATCGAAGCCGAAATTACACGCATCGAAGAAAAGTACAGGCGGGGACTGGCTACGGACGGAGAGATGGAGAAGCTATTCAAATCAGCGAGATTTCATATTGCCCAATCAGGAAGCTTTCAACTACTCAGTCAGAACGTAATCGATCAGAATGAAGTACACACTCAACGCAAAAAGGCCTCACGGAAGCAATTAGGGAAAGCTCAGGTTCTTGGCCCTGAAGTTCTACAAGAAAGAGAGCTACAGCAACAGCAAGATAAGCAAGCAAAAGAAGAGCTAGATCACGAGAAAGAGTACTGGAATACATGGAAAGCGATTCATCTGATGTTAAAAGAAAACCCCCGTCAAGGCAAGGCCACAAAGACTACCCCAAAGCGACCATCTCGGCCGATTGCACCACCAGAGATTATACCAGATTCCCCAGCTATCAGGACTACCCGTTCGGGTCGAATTACAAAGCCCAAAAGGCGATCATGACCCTTATAATTCAACAAAACCTTCATAGTAAAACCCTCATCTCGTCGATTTTGGGGGGAAAATGGAGAGAAATGGTGTAAATCGCGATTTTCTCTTATTTTCGGAAATCTAGCTTTTGTATGCTTATTGTAATGCGAGTTTAATATAGGAATTACATACAAAAAAGGCAGAAGGTGGAGCATTTGTGGGTTATCGGAGATTACAGGAGATAAGGGTGCGCATTAAGTAGGTGTGCGCACTAGA
>JAABUK010005759.1_pt1 | contig 19027 bp, 33 predicted proteins | sample 5559141 | NCBI WGS metagenome assembly JAABUK01 (sample SAMN10711869, study PRJNA513367) | rock metagenome | isolation source: Antarctica rocks | place: Antarctica: Victoria Land, Pudding Butte nord | collected 2016-01-03 | reverse complement strand
ACTTGTCCTGTGCAGCAGGAATAATGCATCACAGCGCTGCAGGTTTGACAGCCGCCCTGGGGAGACCCAGCAGCCTGGCTCCTGGGCCAAGGTCAGCAAAGCTATCAGGAGGAGCCCGTTATGATGCCGGTGCACTTGATGACAGAATTGCAAGGGATGCCTGCAGTAGTGTTGGCAGCCATACCAAAATCTGACTGAGGCTTGTGGTGTGGTAAATGATGTACACGGCATGGTATGTACACAAGATTATTGTCTTATGGAGCTGAACAGCTTGTTGTCACACACACAAAAGCTCTTTGCCATTCAGCAAGGTTCACATGTTGTCTGCTGCTGAATCCTGCCTCCTTTGTGCTAATTTTGACAGGGCATGCAATTATGAATGTTTTTGCTGAAAGATTTTAACAACTGTTTCGATGATATGTATTCGCATGTGCTTAGACTCTGATAGCCTGAACGCGGGCTGAGAGCAATGTTATGTCCAGGAATGGTTTGGACTTCTGGTTTGAATTCCTGTTTTGGCAATCAGATCGTTTGTTAACACGTGCATGTATGCTGCATTAGACAGGTAACTTCCAGTACACGGCACAGGTACATGTATACTGCATATTTGGTGCACGAATGCATGCTGCCATTGCAATTGGAGCGCTTCCAGATGGTCTATTCTAATGTACCCACCAGGATCATGCATTTTGCATGCACCAACCTGGCACAGCTGACAACTCAACCCTGCTAGGTCACTTGACTGAAAACAAGGTCACTTGCTTGCACAGGACCCTTCACAATTGCTTTTCACAGATTCATGTCGACCCTGCTAGGACAGCCACTGTGGCAGGCCACAGGATAGCGCCAGGCAGCATGTCAGGATCCCAAAGATATAGATACTCAGCCACAGCAGCCTGAGCGCAATAAAAGTCAACTCTAGGCAGAGAGCAAGACAATCCAGTCCACCCTGTTATGCACCCATATGTACGAAACAACTACTGCCAGGCGAGCTTGAGAGCAGAGGCAGCGAAATGTTATGGTCCTCACCCCACTTTCCTGAGGTGAGGACCATGACATGCTGGAGCAGCTCTTGGCCAAACAGTAGTAGGTCACTAGCAGGGACACACCACCACAAAGCTCCAGGATGCCTGATCTGTTGGACAGCGCGGTCAACAATGCCTCAGAGAGATTCAAGTTGGCAGTTGAGGCTAAACACTCGCAGATATCAACAACAGCCATCATATACAGACACTGGTTGTGACATTTCCGGCTGGCTCTCAGCTGCATATCAATGTACATCACAAACCGTACGTTGTACAGAATTCACGCTGTCATTGTGGTGAGAGGTGATAATGCAGAAGGTCACACATGCAGGCCCCTTACACCGTCAGGTGCAGCTGTGTGTGTAAAAGTGTGGCTGTATAATACAGCGAGACGCGATTCCTGTTTAGCTTGTGTGTGTGATGTCGGGACAAAAGTCTTATGTGCTGATAACTCAGTGATCGATTCTGATGTGCGACCTTGGTATGTGTGCCAAGAGCGCCCAGCCAACTTCTGAAACGAGGTGTCAAAGTATTTTTACATGGCGTTTGCAAGGGTTGAGAAAGCTGTACACATACTGCTGGCCCACCTGCTGTAGCAAAGAACAGCGCAACCGTGTATTTACGTGACGAGCAGTGCAGCATGAACTGCCGAGCCGCTCAAAGACAAGTCAAGCTGGTCTGCAAAGAGGATGAGGCTTGACCAGGGCAAGAGTTTGCGTGTCAAAGAAGACCACAACACCGGCAAAGTGTGTGAATATCATTGACTTTCAAGCGCCGAGAGTCTCCTGACCGTCTGCCTTTCTATATCCAGGGCCGTTCACGTATCGCCCTTCGGTTGACCATCCAAGGACGTCAAAACTATACAAGCGCCTGTCTATAGAGCAGATGAGCAGGAGGTCAAGTGGTGATCGGTAAGCTCATAGGGCGGGCATTAAACTCAGGATGCAGGTCACATCCCTTCAGCACAAGTGCTTGCAGCCCTCAAGTGTCTGTGCGCCGTCCCGCAGTGCAGGCAGATACCCGGTAAGATAGGTCGACATGTTCTTGGTAATTGTCCCAATATCGCGCCAATTTTGCGAAGATGGCAAGAGGTCAACGTGTAAGCTCTGTAGGCAGCAACACGGAGCAAGGCGACGTGCAAAGCTGCTTCGGCTCCGGATGTCGATCAGGTGTCGGTAGACGGAAGCACCGCCAGCGCAAACCCAATGGAATTCGAGGAACTGAGCGACATTATCAAGTGAGTTTGGTGTATGCGCGACCGCGACTTAACATATAATGACTGTCGGTGGACGTGCTGCCTGGAGGCACAAGATAGCCTGGCATGCACTCCACAAGGCTTGAACGCAATGTGCATTGTTTGGTCAGCAAAATGCTGTGCAAGTCACGTAGCATGTGATTATATAGACAAAGTTATGATGCATATCCTGACAGTAGCTGGACAAACTGTAAGCACCTGTATTGTGTACTCTGTCATGCAGGATGGTACACTCAACAGACATTGTAGAGTTTGAGTTGAGAAGCAAGAAGTTCAGTCTAGCAGTGCGCAAAAAGGAAGCTGTGGTGCAACCTGAGCCTATGTATTTGCCGGTACGTAGCATCAGAGCTTTGGACAGTTCATATGATTTGCACTACACTGCCCAGGTGCAACAATACATAAAGCTCAAACTGGTACTTATAAGTGACAGTACATGCCAAAGAAATGTACAGCTGCATTGATGCAGATCAGCACACAGTGTAAAATATCCTTGTCACGTTTCACAGCCATTGCCAGTCGTACAGAATGCATGCTCATAGTGAACCTGCCACTGCAACTTGTGCCACCTGAGGGGATGATTTGCAGCTTCCTTCTGCCTGCATGCTCACGTCCATCATGCACATCAGGGTCGTCGCCTATGTTAGGTAATTAAGCCTTATTAGTTCTGCAATCCACACAGCATGCGGTACACAGGGCCCTCAAGGTGGCGGCCCCCCTTCCTACCAACAGTACCAGAGTCAGCCACAAGGCATTGCAGCTCCACCTCCCCCACCCCCTCAGGCTGAGAGGGCCCCCAGCGGTGGCGCAGGCGGAGGCAGTAGCTCAGGCAATGGCTCTGCACCTGCTGCAGAACCAGCCGTAGAAGGCTACAAGGCAAGTAGTCACACCAAGTCATGTCCTGCTGGTCACAATAGACCTATGTGCAGCATACCTTGAAAGTATCATGTCATCAGTATGTTTTTGCACATGGGGATGGTCGTATAGTCCATCTCTGTTAAGCTGCAATGTGATTAGCATAAGCACCTGGCTAGAGCAACTTGCCAAGTCTTCTGCAGTTGGGAATGACAGCACCCATTGCATCATGCTGCACACTTCAACATAACTGTACAACAGAAACATTTCTGGCGTGACAGTGACATATGAGCATTAGAGATATGTATGAGCAGATGCTCATCCGTTGCAGGACACTTGCAAAGTGTCGTCTTGATCCTGTATGGTCAAGGTCCAACGTGCATGTGTGCAGATGGCATCCCCCATGGCAGGCAGCTTCTACAGAGCCCCCGCCCCTGGAGAGCCCTCCTTCTGCAAGGAGGGAGACAAAGTCACCAAGGGACAAACAGTTTGCATCATTGAGGCAATGAAGCTCATGAATGAAATAGAGGTGACGGCAATTGTCATCTATTGTGTTCCTGCTCTTTCTACAGTATATGCATCATTGAGGCAATGAAGCTCATGAATGATATAGAGGTGACGGCAATTGTCATCTATTTTGTTCCTGCTCTTTCTACAGTATAGCCATCAATCACACCAAAGTGGCGTCTGCTGCAGCATTTGCGCATGCTGTGTGTGTTGCATACTCTGTGCAATTAGTCAGAATGTTATTGTTGTTGACTTAGGTCCTTTTATGTTGACCTTACAGGCTGATGTGAGTGGAACTATTGTCAAGTGGCTTGTCGATAACGGGGCTCAGATTACTCCTGGACAGGTAAGTTTGATCTGCAGTGCACAATGTTGTAAATCTGCAGTGCACAATGTTTTCAATACGTGTCTGAGCATGGTTTTAGCATGCATAGCCTACTTTACACAATGCATTCAGTGTTGCTTTCAAGCCTGAGGTCGTCGTCCTGTTGATGTTTCTTTGTTTATCATGCTGACTCTTGATCATATGTATACAGGAGCTGTTGGTCATCAAGCAATAAGCCAACTGGACTTCATTTGCATAACAAGGAGTGTGTGTGCAAACAGCCTACTACATGGTGATTGCTTCAAGTATGTGGTTGCTCTGCAGCAACAACCTTCTTGTTGAGTAGCGTGAGAGCAGTCCTTATGCAGCAACAGATTTCAGTGAGGGACTTGAGTAAACAGTAGTAGCCTTGTATAATACTTGAGTGACAGACAGATCAGTTTGTCTATTTGCGCGGGCGCGCCAGCTTATATGAAAAAGTTGTATATGGCACAGCAGCTAGCATATCACTTCTCAATGCTATAGCTAATGGCATTGGGCACAAATCTTGTAGCTTTGGTAGTGATGTTGGCACGCTGTTGCACAATAGCTGCTGCTTCGATTTATCAGCTTTATCAGTACTCACTCTCTGCCAACTCCTTAGCAGGGCCTTTTGCAGGGGCTCTTGCAAGAGAGACTGATTGATACCGGGGTCATCACGTGATCAATAGCCAAAGTAGAGTTGATGCGCCTCTGTGGAGCGTTTTGGCAGCCGAATGTACCAGCTGTCTCAGCATGGTGTCTGAAAAGGCAGGTCAAGAACCCCGGCCGGAAAGTCTTGACATTCCTTCGCACAAGTGCTGCTTGGGCACGCTGTATTACAGTCAGTCGATACATGACAAGGGCAGAAATCCAGTACGTTCTCGGTTTGTGCGTGCTGAAATACTGTCTGGAAGGTGTGAATGTGCATCAGAACCGTGCATCGCCGCAGGTATGCGCGGGCATCCGCAGCAAGCACCTGACGTCTTCCGACCTGGCACAACTACCACCAGAAAGCATACCAGCTGGGGAATTCAAGGCATGCACCGCTTTGAAGCATGTCTATGCACACCACACAAACACGTCTTCGGGTCTCCCTACAGAGCATCACTGTCATGCCTCTCAGTCTGAACTGCCTGCAGTATATGTGCGTGGGGTACAGCTTGCACGCTGATAGGCTGAAAAATAAACAGAGAACTGCAACAGAACACACAAGAGACTCAATAGACTTGCCGTACTGTGAGGGCATCCAGGTAGTAGATGTTGCAAGCTTCAGCGTCGATGGTCCCAGACGTATTTGCAGTCTGAATGTCATTGAATGTTGTCAGGTTGTAATGGCAACAGAGACACAGCGCAGCCCAATGCTGCAAACAGAGGCCAATCAAGAAGGTGAGAGTGTGCCTGTTTTGCAGCGCTACAGCACAGCATAACCCCCCTTCAAGCTGTCCTACTTGCTCTTGTTGTGCACCAATGCTGATGCACCAAGCTGCATGAAAGGATGTATCAATATGACTGTGCTGTGGCACCTGCAGCTGCCGATCAGCAGGCACCTGAGAGACAAACGCCTCTCACAGCCAGAAAGACCTACAGTAAGTCTGGTGTGCTGGGGTTTTCAAGCTGCAGGACTTGAAACGAATTTGGTGTTCTTTGGGCTTTCACAAGCTGCATCTGAGTTTGGCGTTGGCTGCAGCTGGGGCCCAACAAGAGCACAATGTGGGTGGTGTCAACCTTGGAGACTTGTCAGAAAGGTGCAACTTGCTGACTCCTGACTGCTCTGATGACATGCAATAGTCCATGCGTATGGCCATGTGCAGCTCTGTTTGGCATCAACAGCCATGCGCAGCTACAGCATTTCAAGCAAAATGCACAGCCGTCTCATGATGGGGCTTGGTATGCATGTCAGTTTAGTCTCAATAGTTTCTGCTGCAGGTTCATAAAAACATCTGGTAAGATTGTTGATAAGATGGGCAGTAACTTGGGCCAGATCGCGACAACAGCAAAACAAGCAGCTGATAAAGTTGGAGAGCAAATTTGGGGCAAAGGTCGTGATCATTGACTGCGTGCATTGTCCGCATGACGTGACCAGTAGGAAGATGACCAGTGCATACCACACATCAGACTACAAGCTTGATGTTTTGTTTCTAAAGGTCTCCTAAATTCTGGACATTCACAGCGTAACAACAGTACGACTCCCATCAGTGTCATGCATATGTGCATAGCCTAAGGGCTGCTTCTTCAACCACGTAATGCCAACACTGCCAAGGGCAGCGTGGGCCAGCTGAGCAAGAGAGAGAGAGAGAGAGAAATTACAATGCAAAGACTGCTGCATGGCCTCGAAGAAGAACAAGAAGACTATGATGCTGTCGAGGGGCCCGTGCCTAAATAGGCTGGTTTGACATTCCAATGAGATGTCTGTGGCCATGCAATTGGGACATGCGTAGCAGCGCATTGCACATTTCGATGGCATGCAACATGATTGTGTCCGGCTTGCAGTGCCCATCTGGTCATGGAACAATCCGCAACAAGGTCTTCGGCGGTCGCCTTCCAGGTATGATCTGCAGGCTGTCGCGCTGTAACAGTATGACTCGAAGCGGAGGCTGTCGACCGATGAATCGATGCATGCTGCAGCACCATTTGCAGCAGGCGAAAAACGCTCGCACTCTCGAGGTCATGCTCGTCAGCAGCACGTCGCCACATGCTGCCAAGCAAGTGAGGCAGAACAGGTCGTCAACAGGAGAGGACTGCTGTCTGCTGGAGTATCGTTGGTTGCTGCAGCACAGCTGCAATCTGCTAGCCCCGCAGATGCTCTTGTGGTGTCTAAAGAGTGGGAAAAGGCACGTCATTTTGCTGAAGCAAGGTTGCAGACACTGTAGGCCAGGTGATACAGCAGTGACACTTTTGTATAGGTGGACCTCCCAGTCGATCCTGGAGTGGTTTTGCTCGACATAGCTTTCACTGGGAATGATGCCAACCATGGTATGCCCAGCAGCATCAGCATTCTCGTGTTGCGCAGCCCTAAGCAAGCAAGCTGCATGCATTGTCAAAATATTGATGATACATGCAAGACTTTGAGTCAAACAGGTTTCAATAAGCACCAGAAGTTTCTGCACATGCAGGCTTCTTGCTTGGGACGCGGCAAACGCTTTTAGAAACCAAAGACGGAGGCAAGTCTTGGAACCCCAGGAAGGTGGCAGCTGCACAAGATGAGGGCTTCAATTATCGTTTCAACTCAGTCAGCTTCAATGGCGAGGAAGGTTGGATTGTGGGCAGGCCAGCTATATTGCTGCATACCACAGATGGTGGAACCAATTGGGAAAGGGTCCCCTTGTCAGCCAAGTTGCCAGGCAACCCTATCCTGGTGCATGCCTTGCCAGGCAAGTCTGGCCAAGCAGAGCTGACCACAGATCAGGTCAGCCTGCTTCAGATTGCAGATTCCTTCAATACTATAAATCTGCTGTCAACTCATCGGTACTTGAGACTGAATAGTTTATGGAATTGGAAATGCACAAACTTCGCAGGCTGTCAAACTATTATGAGCCACCTTGATGTAGCTTCAGCTTGTGCTTTGATTAAATAAAGTTTGTGTGCAGGGTGCCATCTATGCCACCGACAATGCAGCATACAGCTGGTCAGCTGCAGTACAGGAAACAGTGGACGCCACCCTGAACAGAACCGTGTCATCAGGTATCAGCGGTGCCTCCTACTATGAGGGAACCTTCTCCACCATTCAGCGCAGCCCTGCTGGAGACTATGTCGCTGTCAGCTCTCGAGGTGATGCATGCAACTTGCAAGTGGAATTTTCAGCAGCAGCATCCTGTGACTGCAGGGGGGGATCAGCATTGTGAGAGGTGCTGAGCAGCTCATTTCAAACATGTGAAGATTCACAAAGTGTCCTAGATTTAGATTAACCAATGAGCCTTTTGGAACAGGTTTCCTGATGACTACGAAGAAACAAAGCTCCCGTTCAAAATCCCACCACGTGGCACCAAATGCTGAAAATCTGTTACATGTTTGTCTGCAGGTAATTTCTATCTGACATGGGCACCTGGTCAGACTACATGGCAGCCACACAACAGGCCGGCTGCCAGGCGAGTGCAGAGCATGGGGTGGACGCCTGCTAGTGAATTGTGGTTGTCAGTGCGAGGAGGTGATCTGTTCATCAATGACAAGTCAGGTCCAGCGTCAGAAGCCTTCAGCCAGGCTAAGCTGGGATCAAGAGGTTTTGGCATTCTAGACGTTGGGTAAGCCTGGGCATGAGGTGCATGTTGCAAGGGAACATGTAAAATCACAATTTGGTGGAAAAGGATGCGTGCAAAGGCTTAGAGTGTGTATGTGTATGCTTGATGCAGATTCCGTAACGATCAAGAAGGATATGCTTGCGGTGGCAGTGGCAGTTTGTTCAGGACAGACAATGGTGGCAAGTCCTGGAAGCGAGACAGATCTACAGATCAGGTTGCCGGTAATCTGTATGCAATCAAATTCACTGAAAAGGGTATTGGTTTCATCTTGGGAAACGACGGAATTCTGCTCAGATACATTGGCTGAATGAGGTCTGTGAACATATTCAAAGTGTGGCAACCAAGTAAGTGTTGTGTTATTGTGCAATTTCCCTACACTCTAGTTCTGGTAGAGCAAAGCTGTCAACATTGCTGTTCGCCTTTGTTCCGCGTAGTTTTCAACATATGTAATTTACGTTTAAAACCAATGATGGTCATGATGCGTACACTGTCATCGCTTGCTGTTGTCAGTAATGCTCTATGCATGTCATCGACCTCAAGCCCAGCGACAAGAAATTATACATGGTGCAAATCAATCATGCATTGATTCTCAATGATATAGTCATACAAAGCAAACAATGTTCTGAACAACACCAAGCGGTTGCCGCAGAATCCTTCTACCAACATATAAAACTGTACATGAGACCCAAACAGTCATCCAGCGAGTTTGCTCACCAAGAAGCAACAGTTGAGTCATCAGTTTTTGAGATGATGTCATTGCCCCTGCAGCTTACTATTTCCCTGATCAGCAACCTGAATTTTGTGATTTCAGTACTACGATAGGAGCTTTGTGATACTATACACAACAAGCTGACCAACAGAAAAGAGCTATTCAAAATTGGCTTGACATCAGCCTATGACATGATATCGGCTTGTGCATGCCCCAATTGCAACTTGCCCTGGTACATCAAGGGACTAACAGCTCCCTCAGAAGAAGTATGGTACACAGACAAATATCCAGTAGTGGTATAGACCGAACCCATGCCATGCTGTCTCGAAATTCATACTTAACAAGATCACAGCATGTGAATGAGAGGGAAGGGTGTCATGGCTGACATGCTGCTTGTGTGGCGGATGATTGGCACACGTCCTGGGGACTGCAGAGACTGCTGCAGGTTGATGACCTGCATCATCATACGAGCTGAGAAGCATATTCACATCCAACTTATCAAGGATTTGAAATAATTGTCCAGCAATGAGGAACTGCACATGTTAATGATGACTGATGAAAAGCTGCTCGAGTCAATATGAGCACCCATCAGCACTCACCTTCAGCAACAGCCTGCTGAGCTCAGTGCTGCTGCTGTTGACCTGCTTCTGAAGTGTGTGCCCCTTCATGATATACAGCCCCAGGGCTGCTGACACCAAGCCCAGAGCTCCAGCCAGGGCCCAGTGCAGGCCATCCAGGCGGTGTAAGGAGGACTTGGAGGCAAACATGGCCGTAGGGCCGCCATATAGTGAGGCAGAGGATGGCAGGCAACCATATGCAGAAGCTGTCCAAGCCTGCATTACACATTTCTGCAGGTCAGACAGTTTCACTTCGTCTGCTTTATGCCACAGCGGATCTGAACAGCAGCTGATGGTGCCTGCTCCGCATATAAGCAAAAGCTGGCCAGGAGCAAGGCAAAGACTTTGACAACCTGGAGCAGACAGTGTGGTGAAAGCATAGTCAAGCTGGCGTTCAGCCCACAATACAAGCAGATAGATGGTGCAGGGTGAAGTGCAAGGGCTGAAGCACAGGGCTCACCTGAATGGTGGACAAAAGCTGACCCAGACGCTGATGCAAGAAAGCTGCAAAGCCAGATGCATTTGTGTATTTCTGAAAGGCTTTTGCCTCTGCAGCTGCCACCTCATCCTGCACACCAATCTTCTGCTTGTGGTTTGTGCCGTTTCTTTACCACATTTATGTCAAGTTCTGTTGCATGCAACAATGCATATTCTGTTCTCAAAGGAGCAAGGGGCACGCAGAGCAGAAAGGGTGCAACAGCTGAGAAGCCCACTCTGCAAGAGATGACACTGCGCACTGCACTGTCTGTAATTACTTACCAAATTGAGCTTGCTCTGCTAAATTGGTAACAGGAGGTTTGCTGTGTGTGACATATGCTTGGCAGGTCAGCAAAAGCCTACTCTGATGAGAAGACACAGTGTGGGAGTTGTGTGTCTCCACCCCCACAGATGTGCATACCTGCGCAGTCTTCTCCACTGTAGCACTATCACCAACAGCGGCCTTCTCGAAGACCTCACCCTGGTCCTCAGCAATATCTGAAAGCTGTTGGGCCACATCCAGAGTCTGGTTTGTCTGCTGGGACCACTCACTGAGTGGTGATGCTGGCTCTGAGACACGCTCTGCTGGCACACTTTGCATTGCAATCTCGTCTGATGCACCCTGTGCTGCATCAACTTCATCACCAATTGCCAAAGCGTCCTTCACGTGGATGAAGGATCCGTCTGACATGAAAGACAGCTCTCCAGTGGCATGATATGTAGGCAAGGGGAAGGCCAGTACTGAATGGCAGGAATGGGGAGAGGTGCCACCATCTGCGCTGTCTGTACCTGCCTCTGTGCTCTCTGAGGCTGCCTTGTTGATTGGAGTGCCTGCTTGCATGGATGCATGGGTTGAGGTAGGTAAAACTTCGCTCATTGCATTCTCACCCTCAGCTGATTGGACACCCTCTTCCGCTGCAAAGTGGGTTTGCTCTGTTGGGACTTGTTGAGCAGAGGCAATTTCCCTACTGAAAGGCTCAGCAACAGCTTTTTGAGCTTCAGCCTGCATGCAACAGATGCTGTCTTGCAATATTTATGTTGACAAAGGTCCTATCAGTAGTCACAGAGTATCCTCTTTTGCTTGTCCAACAGCAGAAGCGCACAGTGTACAGCAGAAAATGCATGCGTGGCCTACAGACAATGTTTTAGCATGCAAGTGGTTGTGTATTGCTGCAGCAGCACTTATATGTGTAGGACACAAGGTGGGGACATGCACAGTATGGTGCTAGCATTTGAACCCAACAACATCCGAAGGGAGAGCAATAATTGTTGTCCACACTTATTTGGATGAAGCGCCAACCTGTGCAAAGTCAGTCTGCACCAGCAGAGTATCTTGTGCCTTGCGCAGCTGTTCTTGATACTGCTGCTGAGCAGAACCAGATAGAACTGAACAAGCTGAAGGTGCAGCCTTGTCCTGAGTTGTCAAGTGAAAACTCACATCTGAGCTTCCCTGAGGTACAAGATGGACGCGAAGGTGAGGAACATGATGGTCTCCATGTTGGCTGTCCTGTGCATCAGGACAGGCGCGGGAAGCATCTTCCATGTGCACAGATCTACAAACAGACTTGTTCACGTTACAGCAGAACATCAACATTGACAACTCGCAGAAGACTAGCTGTCCCAACAGCTCAATGGATACAGCACAACTTACTTAGCACTGCTGCCACAGTCAGAGGCCCCAACTGTAGCTTCTACCACTTCCCACTCATTGTCGCTTCTAGGGCTGTCGGGCAGATCTTGCACATCTTTGCTGGTGTCTTGTTCATCAACAAAGCTGTCTTGGGCAGCCTGTCAAACAAAAGACACGACAAAAGGGGAGTCACACATAGGATCTGGAGTATACTGATAAGCGCTGGTACCAGCAATCGTGCAAACCTGAACGACTGCAGGGCCTTGATCATCTCGCAAAATTTGTGAATCCATGACTTATTCCTGCAGGCAAGAAGGGTAAGCCAAACTTGCCCTGCATATCTACTGTACACAGTAGCAGAACCAAGAACAAAACGGCCCTTCATGTTGCCCTTGGCAGAGGCACAGCTTCTGACAAGAACAGAAACAAGTGGAAGCAGGTGTTGCCGTGGACACAAAGCATGATTGTCGACCGGTTTCACACAGTCAGCCTTACGACATGACGCAGATCACGTCACGGCCGACAAGCTGTAAAGCAATCATGCCGTCTCCAAACTCTTGCTGACAGCAATGCGACTATACCCTGCTGCATTCAGTAGCACACAGTGTCAACTCGGATGCCGTGCCATTACGACTCACCGCTTACAAGGTCGATCCACTTTGGCAGCTACGGCTTGTGTCAGGAAGCTTTGCGGGGGCTTTGTAGCTGGAACAAGGCAACTCAGGCCTGCAACTATACACGGGCGGCTCTCAATCTCAGCACCAGACTGCAGACGATCTTCAGCCACGCGCCAAGAGCTGCACGCTCATGAGTCGGATAGATGTGACACTCTTCTCAATCCCGACAGAAACGTCATCCCTACGCTGACAATCTAAAGTTGCAAATTCCTTCTTCTAAACTCAGAAACACCTATGGAGTCCCCATCAAAGTTAACGTGGGTCGCTTAGGATTGTACCTTGTGCTGTAGTTCACCGAGTAGTCACTCCGTTTGAAGTTGTGCTTACCAGGCCGCACGCCCTCACAGACAACTATGTATATTCACAGAGCTATGAGGATGACAAAGTACATGTGTATACTGCCATGTGAATGAACGAAGGCAGCTAGGTAATTTCCTCGACCGTTCTGCACCAATTGCTTCAATTCATTGCTTCAATTCATTGCTTCGATTGCTTCAATAGCTGCATCAGTTGCTTCGATTCTTGCTTCAAAGGAGACCACCAGTGATGCAAAATAATTTCAAAGGCACTGGTGAAAGCTCAGTGTACATGCCAAGATCTTGCAAAGTGCCCCAGGGCTGTAAATTTAATATGCATTGGCTGATATCAAAGCATCACAGATAGCTTTATATAATTGTGACCTCCAACAAAGTACGGCTTACACGCCTCCTGGCAAAGCTCAACAAAGGACTGCACCTGCAGCCAGTTCAGCCCCTTGCAACTTCTGCATCAAAAGGTTGGAACTTGCCGCCACTCCCTCCCAGGCTGATGGAAGATGGCCTATGAACAATGTTCTTGTTACTGCATGTTGTCCAGATGAAGCTGCCTGCTAGTGCCATTATGATCCCAATGGCAAAGCCAACAAGTGTGAACAGCGCATATGGTCCAGCTTGTGCATGTGAGAAACCCTTATGTGATGATGATGCAGCAGCAGCCAGGCAGTCCACAGCATCAGGGTCTATGGTGACGCCGTCCAAAGAGGCAGCCAGGAGTTGTTGACCTGAGGCCAAAGCAGCCAGGTCTGCCGATGTGCAGTTGCAGTTCTCACCCTGCATACATACATTTGCTGATCACTGTCACAGCATTGTGCACTCTGCAGTGAACACAGTATGCAAGTGCCCAGTCAACTCTTTGTCACTAGCTCAACCATGACTCCTCTACATCTACATATAGTCGATATATCATATATCTATCTATTAATATCATATAGTCGATATATCATATATCTATCTTTTACATATTTATAGAACTATATGTCTACACGCAGTTCTACATAATCATCTCCATCTGCATACATCTACATACCGTTACCTTGTCATGCTCACGCACTCGAAACTACCATAAGTTTGAAGCAAACTTTGCAGCAAGCTGGAAGGCTGTCACAACAAGACGCAGATGATTGATACCTTGGGTGCAAGTGCACAGGCATCAAACACAGCTGCAGCTTGGGTCTCTGCCCTGAAGTTGACATAGTTGTAAAAGTGTGACACAGCGGAGCCATTGCGCATGCCAGTAAGGGCTATCTGGGTGAGAAGGCGGTGGTAGTCCTCCCTGGCTGTCAGCCACTGCACCTCACAAAGCACTCTGAAACACCGACGCATTCATCATGGTGCCATGCAGCATGTGTACAAAACAAAAGGTCCATATAGCATTACTGAATGTAGTGTCAAGCATCTGCTCAGCAGCTTTTTCTGTCACAGAATATCAGAACGCCAAATTGGACAGGTAAGCTGAAAGCAGACAAAGGGTGAATATGTGCACTCGTCGTCATGCTAAAAAACAAATTCACATTGGAGGCAGGCCGTTTTGGTGTAGAACACTGACCTGGCTGACAGGAAAGAAAAAGGAAACATTGTAGGAAGCACCGGTCTCATTGGCAACATTGGCATACTGGGTCCACTCCTCGCACGGTATGCCCCTGCTTAACATCGCCATGCCTTGCACACACATCGTGCATGCACCAGAACAGCAGCCACTAAAGTGCAAGCTGTCATTGGCACTCCGTGCTGCAGCCGTGAGGCATGCATTGAGCAGGCTGATCTGCTGCTTGCAGATGCTCCTTGGCCAGTAATCACCTAGCCTTACAGCAGCAGCTTACCAGTAGACGTTCTGCGCACAAGACACCAATGCATGCATACTGACAGAGTAGTTACAGGTACAAGATTTTGGCATTTGGAAATGCTGCTTTTGTGGTCAAAGAAGCAAGAAAGAGAGCCGTCCTGGGCAGTACCTGACATTTACATGCCCTGGAACAAAGACTGTGTCAGCCCTGTCCACATTGAAGCGCAGGAACTCTGCTGTGGACAGCAGCAAGCTTGTCTCGTTGTCAGTAAATCGGTTAGAGACAAAGTTGGGGATGTTCCTGAGAGGCACACAGCCAACTCATTGTCTTGCATGACACATGGTTAAGGTCAAGGAGCGAAGCCAAGTCAATGCAACACTTGCTGGCGTTGCCTTTTTCTTTGGGCATTGTGTGAATATGCAGCATGGCTCATGGGCAAAGTGAGGCCAGGTGTGGCTGAGGGCATGATGGCCATTTTGTCAATTAAGGATGCTCAGCTGCAGCAGAGTGATATGAAACTCAAGAGTTTGCAGGTGACGTGTATGGAGATCAGATGCACTGCATGCACTGTGCAAGAGACATGGTTGGGCAACGCACGTGCACAGACACAAGACAGCACACTATGCAAGTGCAGTGCAACAACGGTTGGCTTACTGAGAAGAGCAGTAGCCGTGGGGATATGTGCTGTTGGCTTCTGTGAGGATTGTTAAGGTACTGGCGTTAAAGTCCTGCATGAGATGCAATAACACTGTCAGATACGATACAACCATCAAACTATGGTCGGAACACCATTCACCGTTTGGTACCCAGCCAGCCAACCAAGTGGACATGAGGTCTTCTGTCTGAGACAGCCGTGCTGTGCACATGCAATGGTATGCAGATGTCTATATGTGCGATGGGACTGACAGCAGCGCAGCCAGTAGCAATTGACTGCGTCAGCGCTGCTGCACACCAGGCAGGATTCCAATGTGGCTGCCCACATTTGGTTTTGTGAGCTTCAGATTGCTGTCTGGTGCTGGCCACATGAACATGTAGAATTCAATGGACTCACCTGAATCAGGACTCTGTCAGTACCATTGGAGTGCAAGTCAACTCTGACTTTGTTCTGAGACAAGCTATAATATTGGTTCATGGTGAAGGTGTATCCTTTATTCACAATATTGCTCTCCACTGTGGCACTCCACTCACTGCACAAGCCAAGCTCACATCACATACACAGGTTTGCTTTCATGCCAGACTTACTGTGTCAGACCCAGCAAAGCCAGTCAGCAGCAAGTATCGCTCATTGCAGGCAGGTCACATATGCAAAACAGCACTTGAGGTGTGTCTTACTCTGGGAAGTCCGGCAAAGGTGGGGTCATGGCGGTGCAGGCAATGTATTGGCCGGCTGCATTCACAATGACCATTGACTGCGTACTGTCATAATCCACCAGGTATGGCAGGGTAGTACTGTTTGCCTGCAGCAGCAAGAGCAGCTCAGCATGAGGCTTGCCTGACGCACAGACAGCAGCAGGTGTAAAAAGCAGGTGTAGCAGCATGGACATGAGCCCAGAATGCGACTGAAACAGCACAAGCAGATCAGCCAGCCCGCTGCTTGTGTGTCAATGCAAGATGCGCACCATTAGTGCAGCATCACTGTACATCAGTGCGAGAAGCCATGAAGCAGCCTTGAGTGCGCAGGAATGCAGGGGTTCCAGTGCTCAGCCGCATTAAAGACACCATGCCAGGGAGCAAAACCTACCCCAGCGCCATTGCGGAGGGCAATGGTAAAGTTGGCATCTGTGGTTTGGTTGGTCTGGTAGTACAAACTGCTGTTGCTAAAAGTCTGACCCACAATACACGGCTGCAATACAACACGGAGCTCACCTGACGCTGACAATGATGCTGGTGCATTTGCGACCAACATATGTGCAACAATCAATAACACATTCTCAGGCAGCATCGATATGGCAAGCCTAAACAGAGAAAGCAGCGTGCATGTAGCTGCTGAAGAACTTAGTGACCTGTATTAGTCTGATACTGATGTTCCCAACACACTCGCTCACACACGCATTGCGATGACAAAGCTGCCCTGCTCATTGCAAAGTTGTCATGCCGCATGAAGCATTAAGGAATGTCACAGGCAGTGACGCACTAAGTCATGAAGCTGTGCTGTGATGCTGGAGGGCACAATCATTGTGCTGATACCACTCCCGGAGGCAGCCTGTACTGCTACGCTGACGTTGACACGTGTCAGCCCTGCCTCCCTGCACTCCGAAGCCATGCTGCTTTACCAATATGATAGCAGATTTCTCTGCGTGTTGGAATCACTGACAATTTTCTATTTGCTCACAAGCTGTTTGCAAAAGTGTCCATTTGTCTGTGATGCAGTAGTCACAGTGATGTACACTCGGCAACAAAATGTGTAGTGGACCTCTTCCGACCCTGCACAGATGGACATAACACTTGCAAGCACAAGAAAACATAGCCAGCGTACCATGTGTTCCTGTTGTCTATCAGGAAGTTGTCAGCAAAGGTGGCTCCTGAGTCCATCTCTATGGTGGCGCTGAGGTTAGTAACTTGCAAAGAGTTGGTGTTAGTAAGGGGTACAGTACAGTTCGAAGCTGCCACCTGACATCGTAGAGGCCAGAGCTCAGCGATTACGATTGACAAGATCCTGCAACATGTCACGGGGCGTGCACCTCTTGAAAAACTGACACGTCGTCAGCGAGATCACCAAAGTCGTCGCTGTCATCGGTAGCTTGAAGCAGACGTCTCTCAAACGGGCATCTGAAGCCCTCAACATTGAAGGACGCCCGGACGTGTTGCAGCAAGATGAGCCAAGTGATGCAGGCTACATAGTTGCGCACCATAGGTAATGTTACAGGTATGAATAGAAAACCTTCGAGTAGGCCGGGGATGCAACGTGTGATGCAAATCACAGGCACACGCAGTCTGGAACTTCCGTGTCACTGTGGGAAGAGTTCAGGCCAATCCGTACGCTTCTATACAGCCTGCACAGCTGTGCTAGAGCATCATTGACCGAAAGTCAACGAAAGCCTTTCGTCGAAAGGTGACTAAACCTATGCTCTTGATCTTTCATACATTCATTGTTACATTTTAACGTCGTTGCTCACCATTGGACCATTTTGTTAGTGGTGGTAATGAATCCGATGACCAAATCCCGAAAATGCACTCTTCAGCAAAGCTCGGTAAACTGTCGGGATCTGTGTGTACATAGAGAGTGTCACTGCAAATGTGTCGGTAGACATGAAGGGGGTTCATATGCATGTAAGGAGTTTTGTGTTACAACAATGGCTGGCTGAGTGCTGACATGTTACAAGCTGTGAGCTGTATAGAACTCTGAGCCTGGGTCCAACTGATACAAGCTGCCGACCACGAGCTCAGGCACAAAGCATGTAGGTTTTTCGCAGGATAAAGCAGTGGTTATGCCTATATCAGGAGAGCAAAAAGCCCTCAGAACGTGTGTCAAGATTGATTCGAAGAGTCCAGGCAGGTATAGGCATGCAACCGGCCACTCAGGCACAAGGCAGACTGGCTCGTGACCGGTGCGCTGAAGCCATATTTCATGGTCGCCGGCTGGTGATTTGAAAATGCTTAAGCTGCAGCAGCTAGCCTTTGCGTGAGACAACTTTATGAAAGCCGCCTGCAGGCTCTGCAGTGCAGAGGGACTAGCAAAGACTGCATAGGGGGCATCCCCGAAACGCCCAGGGCAAAAGCAGCGCGTCCAACATACACAAGACCCATACACATACTGAGTAATAGCTACAAACAGCATGAGTGAAGCACATGACAGGCAGCATGTACAGAAACACGGCCCATGGTGTGCCTGGTGTCAGCAATGCAACACCACATGCAGTGCAGACGACAAGGCGGTTATGCATGCAAGCTTGCATGTCTTAAGACAGGTGAAATGCATGTAGTCATGGTGACAACACAAGAGAGACATTGCCATGCGAGCATAGAGGAGGCAGAGAGGTGTGCATCACCAGTTGATTGCTGGCTGATGACACCTTTACCTCAAGAAGTTGTGATGGGCAATCTGCATGATGTGGCAGAAACAGCTTCTGTAGCTACTGCCGGTGTTGCTGCTGCTTGTGTTGTCTGTGTTGCTGCTGCTGCTGCTGCCGGTGCTGCTGCTGTCAAGATGCCATTGCAACATGCAGGTATGAGTGCACAGTGGTGCATGCTGAAGGTAAATGTCTATCTGACAGGGGGCATACAGTGAGTTATGTACAATGCGGTGAGTCATTTTTTTTCATTTTATAACTTACAGTCTGGGGTGTGGAGCCAGTAATGGCTCATCAGACATCCTGGCTTGAAAGCACAGGTGTACGTGGTGTGCAACAAAACCAAGCTGGTGGGAGTTCTGTTCGAAAAAGAGCCTAATGTCCCATTGTTGGTTGTTTGGGCCAAATAACGAAAAGTGCTGACCTCTAATGATGCTGTAAAAAGGACAGTCAAAAAGGAAATGTTGCTCATCTTCAACCGCTTGCATAGAGCAGTGGCGACAAACACGTTGTTCTCTAGGTGGTTTGGGTCTCAACCATCTGTCAGTCTCAACCCTCAGTGAGTGAGCACCTAACCTGAACTTGA
>JAABUK010005758.1_pt1 | contig 19031 bp, 2 predicted proteins | sample 5559141 | NCBI WGS metagenome assembly JAABUK01 (sample SAMN10711869, study PRJNA513367) | rock metagenome | isolation source: Antarctica rocks | place: Antarctica: Victoria Land, Pudding Butte nord | collected 2016-01-03 | reverse complement strand
AATATAATAGATTTTAATCTCTTTATATATTTTAATTATTTTTAATAATAATAATAATTAGTTATTATCTATATAAATAATAGAAAGATTTAGAGATTTTATTCTAATAAATTTATATAATATTATTATTTATGAATTAATTATTAATTTATAAAGTCGTTATTTTCATAGAGAAATCACGGGAGCGATAAGAGTAAATTTATAAATAAATAATAAAATATATAAATTAGAAACGTTAAAAAACTTAAAGTATATCTCTTTATTTATTTATTTATTTATTATTTAGTAAGAATACAGTATCAACGAAATAAGACACGTAAGAATTATAGTGTCAACGAAATAAAATAGTAGTTAAGATTCAGTTTTAGTATATTATATATATCTTCTTCTATCTAGCGGTACGAATAAGTTATTATCTTATACTAAGGTACTAGCTCTTATACTAAGGTACTAGTAATTATAATAATTATCCTTATAAATAAAGGCCTTACGTCCTTAAGGCCTCGAAATAAAAATATAAATAAGAATAAATATTATAATTATTAATATAATTCATTCTTTATTACCTCGATTTAGAATTATTATAAACGCACCGTATTAATAGGAAGACGACGACGTTTTTATTTAAAATCGTCGAGACGGAGATTAACCGTTAGGTTATAAATACTAGATAAAGGAGTATCCGTAGCCTTTAATATATTTATTATAGTACCTAGCTAGGGTTCTTAATTATCGGTAACTAAAATATCGGTAATAAGGCGTTTATTATAACCGATAATAATCGTAGTAGTTTACGTAGCCTTATTATCGGTAATAGTTTCGATAACGACGCGATCGTTATAATCTAAGGTAGTCTACGCGGTTATACCGAATTAATTATATAACTTATCGCTCTCTTTAATAAGTTTATTATCTAGTATAATATCGGTAGTTATCTATTATTTAAACTTCTCTCGATTACGTATTTATTCTAAAGCCGAATATCTCTTAATTAACGAGTTTATATTTATATTAATATTAATTAAGAGGTTATTAACGAAGTCTTTAATACCGTTAATATTTTTAATTTTTTAGATTAATTTTACCTATTTACTTCTAGCTAATTAATCTTTAGATATTTCGATTTCTACGGAATCGAAAAAACCCCGTAGTAAATAATCGACCCTATACTAACTTAAGAGGCGGGTACGGTATTAAATAAAAATAATATAAAAAACTTCTAGGACTAATAAAACGTGGACTATTTTATTATTAATTTTAATAATAAGGCCTTCTAAAAAATCCATATAATTATATAAAATAGTATTATTATTTTCTAGGAGGTTATTTCTAGCTATTAGCGCGTTTATACGGTTTTCGGACTTAGCGAATACCTCTTTAGCGATCTTAATTAGGGATTCCCCTTTAATATTATTATTTAAATCCTCTAACGATATAGAAATATCCTTAATCTCCCCTTTTATTTTTAACGGCTTAGTTTATTTATTAAATTTTATTTTCTTCGAGCGCTTTATTTCTAAACTAGTTATATTCGCTCCCGTAGTCTTAAATAAGAAAACTTATCTTATTATACCCTTTTCATTTATAGTAAGGCTAGTACGGTACGTATTATCTATTATAAAAAGTGGTTCTTCGATATTTATAGTAAGTTAAGCGCTTAAGTAAAGAGTAATACTTCCCGATTAATAATATATTAACTCCGTAATCTAGTTCCTATTAATTTACGATAATACAGAATCATCTTTTATTAAAGGCGGTACGATTATTAATAATTTACTCGTTATTATAGAAATACCTATTATTATCTACGTTAAAGGGGCTTTTTTTATATTTAAATTAATTAAGGTTTTATCCCGTTTAATCTTCTTTATTATATATTTTACTCTCTTTTATTTAGAGCTTTTAAATATAATAAAAAAAGAAATAATTTATTTAAAAGCGTCGGTCATAAAGAAAATCGAAGTCTAAAACGTAATTTAAAATATAATTAAGAAATCTTTTTTACCGATTTCGACCTATTATTTTATAGTCGTAGGTACCGTAATTTTCCTATTTATCCGTTTCTTCGAGGGCGTAGATAAAGTAGCCGTAGTTTTCTATTTTAAAGAATTTACGGCTTTAGTTTCGGTAGCGACTTTTATTTTAAATATTTCCCTAGTTTTATCTAATTCTTCTAGTTATATAATTAGGTCGCCGGATATTTATATAGTTTTAATACACTTCTTCTAACGTTCCTACGCCTCGATATTAGGTAACTTAATATTAATTAATTAAAAATCGTTATTATCGATTAATTTTATAAAGAAGGTTATTTTTAAAGTCGATTTCTTCGGTAAGAATAATTTCGTTATTAATTCCTTTAAAGACTTCTTCGAAACCGAAAATTTCTTTTTTATTTCGGACTCGCTCTCGTCGCTCTCGTTATCTTTATTAGGTTTTTTAGATATTAATTTCTTTTATATTAAAAGTTTCTTTAAAGTTATAAGCTTCGTTACCTTCGAGCCCTTTTTATTTAATTTTTTTAACGATATCGAGAGTTTTTTTACTCTCGTTATCTCGTCCGCCGAGAGATAACTATATCCTTCTACGAAGATATATCGGTTATATTTCCCCCCTTTTATTAAAACTAATTAATCTAGTTTCTATAATAAGTTCTCTTTATCCCCGTATAATTAAATATAATTAAAAATAATCGCGTATTTTATATAATTATCCTTTATTAATTATATCGTAACTAGTTACCCGTTATTTACTTATTTAGATTATAGGCTACTTCTCGAGTTAAATACTTTTAATTAATTCTTAAATCGCGTATTTAAGGAAATCTTATTATATTAAATAACTAGCCCGGCCTATAATAAAGAAAGATATTTACCCGTTAATAACCAGGTATCTTTATCTTCCGTTACGTTATATACGGGCTTATTATACGGTAAATCCTTAATTTCTTCGCTATCGACTTTATCGTCGATTTCGTTTTTAATAATTTACTCGTTATTTATTTTATTACTCTATTTAGAAGTAAAAGCGCTAGACTTTTTATCCTCGTTATTATTCGCTACCTTAATTTATTTAGTTTTAATTATTTTCGTTACTTTTTTTATTTTTATTTTATTAATCTTTAAGGCTAGTTTCTTCGTAGCCTTTCCTAAATATAATTTAGTTATATTATAATTAAAAACTTATTAGAACGAAGATATCGTATTATACTCGATAGGGGCGAGTGATATAAATAAATAATTAATTTTAAGATTAAAAAAGGAAAGATATATTAATATTATTTAACGTATAAGATACTATAACTAAATAATATAATAACGGTAGTATTTATTAATTATATCGAGCGAGAAAAAAACGATTTATTATTATTTAAGTAAGTTAGAAATACCGTATTAATATAGCGGGGCTATTAAGAAATTCGTTACTACTAAATAATAAAGTTATCGTCGCGTAATAAAACGAAAATAAAATAAAGATTAATAAATAAATAGAGTAATATTATCCCTTAAACCACCTATATAATTTATAACGACTTTATATTATAGTTATTAATTACGCCCTCTACGTTTTTAAGATCCTAGTTATTATATTATATATTCTAATAAGACCCCTAGCCCTTCTATTTAATTAGGTATTATATTATTAACCTTTTTCCTTATTTTAAAAATTTCCTTATCTTTTTATCTAAGATATATTTTATTTTAAAATAATTATTTATATCTTTATTATTATTATTAAGAATAATAGCCTACCCGATCTTTTAAAAATAACTATATAGATCCCCTCCTAGCGGAGTAGGTTCTAAGGCGGCGACCGAAATAACGGGGTAGATATTTATTATCGGCGGTAATTTTAATTTATAGGCTAAACCGTTTATTCGTTTTAAAATTTTAAACGGGCTAGCTCTTTAGTTCGAAAATTTATAATTCTTTAAACCCGGGATCCTATAATTTTTATATAGTTTTAAAAAGGTTATATCCCCTTCTTATATTATTAAGGGTATATATTTATTATTATATCGAAATTTAGTATTAATTATTATAAACGAAATCGTATTAACGGCTTCCTTCTAGTTAACGGTCCTAGTATCGGTAAAATCTATTCTTTTTATTATATCTTAAACCGAAATTCTATTATTAAGCTTTATATTATAGATAATTTTATTCGGTAAAAGCGTCGTTATTAAGTTTAAAGAATTATTTATAATAAATTATAAAATAATTACGAATTTATTTTATAGGCTATTAGGGTAGTATATTAAATAAAATCATAGTATTATTTTTATAATCTAATTTATCCGTTCCGATTAGTCGTTAGACTAAAAGTAGTAGGCGGTAGAGACTATTAATTTAGTTCTTAATATTTTAAAAATTTATTTCTATAAACTTAAAAGAAACTTAAAGTCTTTATTAGAAATAATTACTTTTAGAATTCCTTAGTTAGTAAGGGCGAGAAATAATATGTTTATTTATTCTTCGGCGCTAAACGTATTTTTTCTTAAAACCGTAGTAACTACTTTCGAGAATTTATAAATAATAATTATTAGATAATTATATCCGTTTATAAATATAGGGAGCGCTATAATAAAATCGATAATAACGTAATAATAGATCTTTGGCTCTGTTAGGATTAATTTTAAAATACTATATAATATATACCTCTTTATCTAATTAAGTTAATATTAAGGGTAGTATAAAATATAGCGTTTAAGTCTTCGAGTTAAATACTATATATAATAATTATCGGCGATATTCTCGTACGTTCTATGAAATCCTATGTGATTTCGTTTATTATACGCGAGTTCGAAAATATTCTATTCTATTAATTTCGGGATATATAGGTATTCCTTATTAATATAGTCGTTTTTATACTATATAAATAAGTCTCTAAGAAGGAAAGGAATATTAATATTAATTATATCGATTTTATTTATAAACCTTAGGGCTTCCTTCTTAAGTCTATTCTTTTTATATATAAAGAAAGTTATTACCCTTAATTATTTCTTATCTTTAGAATACGCCTTTTATAATTTAAGGCGGTATTTAAAAGATATTTTAACTAGGGTAAAATAAAAAGCGAAGACGTCGTTTAAAATACTAGGACTCTTAATATTAAGATATTCTTTCTTACCGAGGAGGCGAGATAATATATTTAATACGATATTTTACTTTCCTAGATACTAACGAATATCGAGATCGTATTATAATGTATATTAAGAAGCTTATATTAACCGTAGGTTTATTTTATTAAAAGAGGACGACGATAATATTATTTATCGGGTAATATTAATAGTTACCGAGTAGTTAATAAAAATAATAACTTTCTTTATCAAGATTTATACGAGTAGGTATAAGATTTTCTTTAATATTTAAATTAAGCCTATTACTTTTAATTCCGTAGACTAGTAGCGCGACTCCGTAGGATTAAATAGTTTAAATAGGAATAAAATTAGTTATATATTAATACGGGGGAAATTATTACCTTAAGGATCTCTTTAAATATAGTATACTATCGCGTTAATTCCGTACGACTTTAATATATCGATATTAATATATAACTAACGAGCTAGATCCCGATAATATAAATAAATTTTAGAGGTAAATACCTTTTATAATAATTTAAAAGAAGTTAATTCCTCTTTTATAGGTATAAAGTAAGTTTTTCTAGAATAAATCTTTCGTGTATTCCCGCCCTATAACGGCGAGCCCTTTAAAAGCTAGGTTTTCTAATATTAAAATAATTTAATAATCTAGACGAAGTATTACGGTTTACTAGTAGATTCCTGCTATTTAGTATACTAGACTATATATAGCTAGTGTAAGTACTATAAGTACACAGGCCTAGTATTTAAGAATAGTAACTCTTTTACTATATACTAAATACTATACTACTATATTATAATATAGTAGTAACGGCTTTATTCGATATTAATTAACTATCGAATAATTTATTAAGAACTCCTCTATTAAGACTTCCGTTACTTATTAACGCCTTCGTTAGTAGACGAGACCGGAGTAGAATATACCCTTTCCTATATCTTATACGAGTATAATTACTCTTACGCCGAAGCCTTCCGTAGGACGGGAGTTACTATTATAAGAAATATTTATATCTCCTCCTATATATTAGTTCTTAAAGTCTTTAATATAATTTTATTTTTAGTCCCTTAATATATAAATACCCCGTTTTTATTTATCGAAGTAAGGTTTCTTAACGAAAGTTAAATATCTTTATTATTTTATTAGTTTATCTTTTTAGTCCTAGTAAAGCTTTCTTTAATTAATATTCTTTTCGAGGAATCGATATTATCGGTTCTTAATTACTAAACTAGCTTTTTATCTACCCTATTTAGTTAACGAATATATTCTATTTACTTTTTAGATCTCTAACTTCGTTAACGCTACTAGCCGAGTATATACCGACGAGGTTCCGGAACTTATAAGTTATATAATCGATTATATTATTAAATACTACCGCCGCCTAGTCTTTAGTAGAGCCCTAGCTCCTAAACGAACGAATCGAGTAACTTCGGTAGATCCACCTATATATTCTTATTAATAATCTACGGACTTACCTACGTTTAGAAGAGTTATTAATATATTCGTAGGTTAAATTTAAAAGCTTCGAGAAGGCCTAAAGATTAACTAGTAGATTTAATACTACCTTCTACCGTCTATTAATAATACTTTATCGAGAAACTATATACCTAAACCGACCCCGTCGGATTCTTCGGGCTTACGCACTCGATAACCCTTATATATATTAATTATATCTACCGAGGAAGGTATTTTCATCTAGCTAATTAAACCTAATAATATAATATTTAACTTTTAGAATATAACCGTAGATTAATTCTAGTAGTACTTTACGAGAGCTATCTAAATAACGGTATAGAGGCTATTATAATAAATTTAATAAAATCCTTTAAATCCGCTAAGTCTCTAAGGTTAGTTAGGTACCGATAGTAAAGCCGCTCCCGGTAGTAATAAATAAAACTTTAGCGACCTCGGTTACTTTAATCTATACCTAGACAAGTTTTATAGCGAAGGCGACGTTATTATAATCGGTCGAGATATCTACTATAGAAGCGTTATTCTTTTTATTAAACACGTACGTAACCTCACTACCGTTAAGGGTACTATAATTATTCGAACTAACCTTAATACCTCTTTTAGAGGTACGACCCTAGCTTAATATACCGCCGAGTTATTAAATCTAGAGAGGGTTAATCTACGAGCTAATAAAAATAGTATTAAAGAGTAATATACCGCTTTTATTAATCGCTTTAAGGAGGTTATAGGAGTAGCCCTAACCTACCTAATAAATAAGAAATACTCTTTATACGACGCTCGTACTCGACGAGAGCCTACCGGCTACGTTTAGGTTATTATCCGATATACTAAATCTACTAAGATTAATAGTATCGAAAACTAGTTAACGTTTACCTACTAAAGTATAATAACCGAGCTTCGTACCTTTATTAATCCGCCTAGTATTAATATTATAATATTATCGTTTATCTAAACCCTAGAATTAAAGAAGGATATTTAATTTAAAATAAACGAGAGGTCGTTAACCTTCTAGAGCTAGAGGCCGTAAGGCTAGTACTAGTAACCTTAGCGTAATAATAGAAACCTTCGGTAAGGCCTACTACTTTACGGAAATAATAATCGTTAAAGTTAATAATATTTCGGCTATTAACCTTCGAATTCCTATTCTTAACCTTTTTATAATAAATAATAATAGTAGCTCTTTAGCCGCTAGTAGTCGTAACCTTTCTTTATTTAAACAGGTTAATTTATTAATAACGTTAATTAATAATATAGAAACTAGTAAAACCCTCGCTATGTACCCCAGTAAACTACTTTACTACCTCCGCGATAATAGTTATAAATCACCGGCGTATTAAATATATTAGGTTCGACGTCGTTATCTACTACACTACCTTAGCAGCCTTAAAATAGTTAAGGGTTTCGAAATTATTACTAAAGTAGACCTCCCTAGTAGCCAAATAATTACCGTAATAAAATTATAGTATATTAGGCCTCAGCTAAGGACGATAATTCAGAGTATTAATAAACCGACGATATTAATATTTAGAATAAACCTCACTAAAGTGAAATATACTAGTATAAGTTATACTACGCTGGTAAATATACTACTAAATAAGACCACGGAGTTAATCCTTACTCCGATAATAATCTATAGTACGATAAATAATTCGGTAGCTTCGTCGGGATTAAAACTTATTACTATAATTATAAAACGTCTTTTCCATTAAAGACTAAGCTTTATAAATACTTACGGGAAGGTTATTTACTAAAGCCTTCTAATAAAACTATAAATCCTAGTAAAACTACGAAGCCTTTTATTAATAAACTCGATAAATCTTTCCCTAATATAGTTATAAAGTTTTTTACTAGTAAATTTAATAAACCTATAAACCCTAACGTACCCTTCGAAGTTAATATTATAATTATTAAAATCATAGAATCTAACTATTTAAACCCCTTTATACTTAGTTTAGGCTTCGCGTTCCGAGGTTAAAACTATATTTATATACCCGTTAAACTCACTCCTATCATTAAAGAAAAGAAGGAAGACGAAGGTTATACTAATACCGGATATAAAGTTATATTAATTAATAAGCCCTAGATCTTATCTAAGCTCCCTAACGTTTAAATTAAAAAAATAACTTCACTACTCCGTATTAAGAGTATTAGCTCGGCTACGTATAAAACGGATAAATATATTATTATCCCTATCTACGTCCCGGGCGTTAAGGATAATAGTATTAAAGTATTATATTATATTAGAAGGGAAATTCACCTAGTTAACAATCTAAAAATAAAGATACTTATCGGTAACGATATTATCGGGCTAGAAAAGATAATTATCGATATTTATAAAAATACTACGTTTATTAGGAGCTATAGAGTTATTATATTTATTATAACTTATTAACGAGGCTAATATATACGCCGCCTAATCTATACTTATAAGGCTTTTATTATTCTACTATATATTAAAGTTATAATTCTAGTTTATACCCTAGTAGGTTTACTAAACCGGGATTTTATCTTCGAGCCTATCGTTTAAATTAATCTAACCCTTTACGCCTACCTCGTTAACTCTAAAATCGGGTATATTCTTATTAAGAATAAAACCGACGCTATTATTTATATCCCGCGAAGGCTTCGCCTAGGTACGCTTTATGAAATTAGTTATAAAAATATTTACTTCGCCGATTTATTAAAGTAGCCGGTCTTAATACTAGATTAGGCTTCGTAGAAACCTTTTATAAAGTATTAACCTACTAGTTAAAGAGGTTATAAAACGCCCTATTTAACGGGGACTTCTATAATTTAAAGATTAACGAGTTAAATTAAAAAAGTAGTTACTTTTACTACGGCGGTAGCTTTTAGTTTATTAATACTCGTCGATAATATTATTCTTAATATAAACTTCCCCGCCTCCGTAAATATAAACTCTACTAGCTTGGTAAACTCTAATATAATCTTTAAAATTAAACTTTATAACGGTATTATAATCTTCGGTAGCTCTAATAAAATAAGGGCCCTATTAAACTTTATCGACGAGTTTCCTATATTATAAATTAATAAAGGATTTATTAAAGTCCCTAAAAAAGAGTAGATAAAGATCCCGTTATATAATAACTAGTAAATTAAACTCCCTAATAATAACCGTATTAAAGTTTATTTACTCGGTATTAAAAATAAAATTATCGTTAATAAGACTTTCGACGAACTATATAAATAGGGTCGTTTAGAGTATACGATTTAACTTATACCTTTTAACTATTTAGTCTTCGTAGTATAGAAGACTCTACTAGACGGTACACGTAAAGATAAAGTAATAATAGATATATACGACCTTAATAACTTTATCGTCCCTAATATCTATTCTACACTACTATAGTTTAATATTATTACTAGACTATTAGGTTATACTTATCTCTTAGTATTTAATATATATTTATTCTTCTATTAATAGCTGGTGCACCCCGCCTTTAGATATATATTTACCGTTATAATATATCGCGGTCAGGAGACGTTTAACGTGCCTATTATAAATTATATAAACTTAATAATATATATATAATATTAGATCGATAGAATTTTACGCCCCTTAAAGACTTTCGTTTAGGCCTATATCGATAATATTATTACTAGCTCGAAATTCTTTCCCGAGTACCTTAACTACCTACGCGCTCTATTCCGTCTTTTAGTTAATTATAATATTATTATCGTATTTAAAAAAACCTTCCTAGGCTACCCCGATATTAATTTATTAGAACGTAAAGTAAACTCGCTTAATATAGTTACGACTAAGGATAAATTAAAAACTATTAATACCCTTAACTACCCTAGTACTCTTAAGGACCTTAAGTACTACCTTAATCTTATAAACTACCTCTATAACTCGGTTTATTATTATATTTAATTAATAGGATTATTATAAGATTTAAAGATAAACTTATTTAAGGAAGCTCCGATTAAAGGTAATCTACATAAGGCCTATTTATCTCGATACCGACTATTATTATTTATAGCCCGAGAGGAAGCAAGCTTCCGAAGCCTTTAGTAAATATTATTAATAGTGTCGATTCTAATTTATTTCGACCCTAATAGGGTACTATAGATTAACCTTAATATTTCTTAAGAGTAGGGCTTTAATGTATAAATCTTTTATATTAGAAGGGATATTTAACTCGAGCCTAGTAAATAATTATCACGAATTATTATCGAGTTAATTATATTCTTATCTAGGGTATTAATCTTTATAGAAAAGAACTACTAGCCTACGGAGTTTAAAATAGTAGGATTTATATAGATAATTAAGAAAATTAGATACCTAATAAAGTCGTCGAAGTATACCGTCGTTATTTAAACTAATTATTCCGCTATGTTTAATATTATAAAATAATCATCGATTATAACGACCACGTTTACGATAAAAATAAATATTCGATTAATTAAGGCTTCTTAATTCCTCCGTTAATTTTATTTAAATATAAGGTATAAACCCGGTAAAGAATATATTATATTAGATACTTTATTAAGGCTTACTAGCTCGAACCTATTAACTCTATTAAATAATTATTTAGAGTTAGATATACTTTATAACTATATATCCCAAGGCCTCGTTAATAATAGTGAATTATATACGTATACGGCTACCTTTATAGAGATAAACGATAATTTTTATTCGCGTCTAGTAGAAGGCTACGCGAAAGACCTACGCTAGATAAAAATCATTAAATTAATTAATACTAATACTAAGATACGACCTAAATAAATAGATCTAATAGTTTCTATTCTAGCTACGCTACCCGAGTTCTTTACTACAGAAGTAGAGTTTAACCCTAGCGCGGTCGCTACGTTTTCTTTTATCCGTAATACCTCTAGTTTACTCTACTATATTAATAGGTTTACCGGCTTAAAGTATCTTTATATTCCTTAACCTCTTATAAAGGAAATATTAAATATAATATACGACGCTAGTTACCCAGGTTTTAATAAATACTTCGAAATTATATCTAAATCCTAGTATATTTATAGGTTTATAAAATAACTCCGTAATTATATTAAATACTACCCTAACTACCTAATACTATAAACTCGTCGATACCGTCTATATAACGTTATATAATTAATTAAAAGCCTATTTATCCCATTCTATATATTTACGCTCGACTAGATCCTAGCTATACTAGTAACTATAGAAGACTTCGACTATACTATAACTATTATATATAAGTTCACTAAGCGTATTATATATATCCTAGGTAAATCTACCTAGAATACCGGTAATTAGGTTATCGTATTACTAGACCGCCTTAATATCGGCGACTAGGGTATATCTAAAATACTACTATTAAATAAAGACCCCAAATTCTTTAGCGATTTATAGAAAGCTATATTTAAATACTTTAAAGTCGGTTTACTATACTCTACGGCCTACTACCCTTAAACGGACGGGAGTAGTAAACGTACTAACTAAACTACTAAAATAACGCTACGGTTCTATATATATATACTCTACGACCTAATACTCTGGCCTACGGTACTACCTCGAATCTAAAGCTTATTAAATAATTTACCCTCTACGATAACGTCGAAAACGCCGAATAAGGTCTTTTACGGCTTTACCTTAAACCGACCTCTTAATTTACTAAATTCAGGTATACTATTATTATAGTAGACCCGTATTTATATAGAAGCAGCCGATACTATTAGCTTTATATAAATAAGCTAGAAATACTACTACGATCGCAGTTATTAGCCTATATATTTTAAGAAGGGCGAAAAGGTCCTACTACGCCTTTATAAGAGTTACTCTATCCCCTAGGCTATTATAGCTACGAAAATTCATAAATTTAACTAATAATATATCGGATCTTTTAAAGTCCTAGAGTATATAGGTAGGTAAGCCTATTATCTAAAAGTACTAAACTATTAGAGGGTCCACCTAGTTTTCTTAATAATATAACTAGAACCTTAACCTAATATACTAGACTCTTTTAATCGTCCTTTACCGGAGTAGCCCGACTCGGTCTATATCGATAACGATACCGATAAATATAAATCCTAGGTTATAGAGCGCCTCCTTAATAAAAAGGTTCGCCGCCGAGGTAAAAGAGTATTAATAGAATATTTAATATAATAATAAGATTACGGCCCTAAGTTTAATTAATAATATAATATTAAATACCTTAATAACGCCTAGGACCTTATTAACGAATACGAGGAGAAGATATTAATAATAAAACCCGATTTAATACCGTCGATTATACCTCGCGGAAGTCTTTAATAAATACCTATAATACTAGTATCTATAGTACTAGCTCCGACTATATAAATATTTATTACGCCAGTATAGCCTTCCGGAAAAGGATAGTTAAATATATTTACTATAGTCGTTCCGAGGCGTAATCGGAAATAAATAACTTTTAATATTTGAATCCATTCTTAATATAAACGTTAGCGAGGACGCTATAACTTTCTTTTATTTATAGTATATTATTACGGTTTACTAGTAGATTCCTATTATTTAATATACTAGACTATATATAGCTAGCGTAAGTACTATAAATACGCAGGCCTAGTACTTAAGAATAGTAACTCTTTTACTATATACTAAATACTATACTACTATATCATACGAAGTATCTAATATTATTTTATAATTAATTTATTATTCCGATATATATTTCTAAAGCCTATAGTATATTTAGGAAACGAAGTTCCTTAATTACTATAATTCTTTCTTTAATAGTAGTTAAATTTAACCTATTTATTTTCTAACCTAGAAATATAACGGAGGGGTAAATTAAAAAGGATTTCTTAAATTTAAACGAGATCTTAAGGCCTATGAATAAAGCGAAAATAATTATAAGATATTCGATATACTCGGAATAAGACCGTAAGAAAATTACGATATTATCGACGTAGTATCTCGCGAATACTTTATACGGGCGAAGAAAAGTATTTATTTTATATTAAATATACGGAACTAACCCTTTCTATCTTATTATTATAACGTTATAGTACTCCGAACCACGGTAAAAAACTATTATAAACTTATAACGATTATCTCTCTTAACTAAGAAGAGATGGAATTATCTATTATAATTAATAATACTTATATAAGTATACTCTTATATTAACGAAATAATATCGCTTTAAAGCGGAAGAGGGTGGTTATTAAAGATAATAATTTTATTTAAATTACGAATATCGACTACGACTTTACCCTTCCGTATCGGCGTTCTTTTAAGGCCTTTATATACCGTCCGCTATATAACGAAGATAGGGAAAACGAATAAGGAAGGCTCGATAAACTACGATATTTTCCTTTATTAATATATTTTATCGAGTTTCTCGTTTATTAAAGCTCTTATATCGGGGTTTAATAGGTAAACCTTATAATTAAATTTCATATTAAACGATTATTAGTCCGTAGTAAACGGAATCGATAATTATTTGGATTCGGGTAAATTAATTATATCTCCTATATCTTCCTAAATACGAGGGTATTACTCTATAATCTCTTTAATCGCGGTAATATCGGAGTCGTTACCGTAGATCGTGATTTTATTCGGTAGCTTCGTTTTTATAAAAGGATCAACCTTAGGCCTTAAGATTAACCTCGGATTATAAAGGTTAATAAAGTATAATACGATTATATTATCCTCGTAAGTTTTCGCCGTAAAGGAATAGTTATTTAAATTAATAAAGTACGCTTTTTCTACCTTATATTTTATAACTAATCCTATTCGTTAACGGCGAGGAATAATAAAAGGTGTATTCCCTTTATTACGAACGTTAATAAAGTTAATTATTAAATCTATAAAGTAAATATAGACTCCTTTTATTTATAGTTCGAATAGGAAGTCTTAGTCTAGTAATTATAATTTCCTTTTTAGCGAGATTATTACCGTTAATATAATTTATACTAAAATTATTTAGCGGCGCTTTAACCGTATAATATATCGGATCCTTATATTATCCCTAATTATAAATTAAATAGGGATTATAATATCTTTATAATTACTTAAAATTATTTAATTATTAAAGAGGTCGATAACGGCCTTCTCCTAACCTAGGATATTTATACCGATAAATATATTAATTTTAAGATTATCGATAATATAGAAGTCCCTAATGATTTTAATTATTACTTTTATATTATCCTTCGTTTTTCCGTTTATATAGAATATAATTAAAGTCTACTTTATAGTTAAATAACGGTTCGAGCCGATACCTCTTAAGGTAATGATTTTATTATAAGTCTATAACTAAACGCCGGGGATTCGTTACGTAATAAATACTCTATCGATTATATTTATCGGATACCTAGTATTAAAATATCCTAATTCTCGAATAGTATCTAGAGTAAGGTTTATTTAGCTGGTAAAATAATACTATATATAAAATATTATCCCGTTAATTAGTGAAGGCGGAGTAGTAGATTCGATTACTAATTTACTCTTTTATAGAGGGGAAGATTTAGGAGCTATCGACTTTAATATTATTATAATCTCTAGGACTAAGATCTTCGGAGTAATATTTAACTCGGTATTTTTAGATTTTATAGGGGCAGGACTAATTACCTTCTAGATATTAATCGAGCGTATATATTTCCTTTCTTTTAGGTATATATATAGAAGATTATTCGACGGGAAGTTAGATTTATAGTTTTTATAAACGGGACGTTAACTTATTTTCCTTATAGAAATATAATACGTAATTAAGACGAACTTAATATTAACGTCTTTATTAACGCTTTATTCTTCGTTTATAATACTCTCCTTAATATTATAATAACTTTTATCGGCGTTTATATAATAATTATAATAATTTATCGGCGGAGCTTCGGGAGAGCCGAAATAGTTATTAATGAATCTAAAGAAGGTACCGTAATCCGTATTCTTATTATTAAGATTATTATATAGTTTATTAAAGTAAATAAGTTATATTTATACTTGGTTATCGAAAGTATTATACGGTCTCGGCGGGTAGTATAAGCGTGCCCTACGGTTTTTATAGTTTTAGTTATTATAGCTCTAGTTCCCGTAACCCCGATTTTTAACGAATGGATTTTAGTTAAACTGAGCGTTTCCGGCGGTGATTATGAATAGTTATTTTAATAGTAATAGAGCGTTTTTTAGAGATTCTTACGGGGGAGGTTTTTAAATTTACTATAATTATTACTACTACTATATTTAAGGTATAATCTACCGATTTTAAAAATAAACCGGTTAATTATAAATATTAATATAAGGGAAAGAAGGTCTAGTTATCTACTAGTATAAAAAAGAACGAGAATTATAAAGATTTGGTCCTATAATAAACGGTCTCTACCCTTAAAAGCCTTAAGACTAAGGACCTTAAGGTATTTAAAAACCTTAAGACTAAAAAAATCGATATTATTATTAAGGCCGATAAGGTATTAAATTATAATATTTATTTTATCGTTATAACGACTATTTATCCCTAGGTAGCTATTTATCCTCTTTTATATCGCGATTCTTTTCTCGCTCTTTAATTTCTTTTCGATGATCCTTATAGCCTTCTTTATTTTTTTAGGTTTATATCCTATATTATATCTTCTTCCTACTTTTAAGCTATTCGATAAATTATTTAATCGAAGTATCGTTCGTTAGAGGAGGGAAAATAGTTTAGAAATTAATATCGAGGTAATTCTATACCTATATAACCTATATATACTCTTCGGTAATACCGGCTTAAACGGCGTATTTAGCTATATTCTAGACGTAGATAAATAAATTACTTCGTTCGGTCGTATCCTTCGATATATATAACTAGCGACTAAACTCTTCTAGAGTTATAAATATTATAATCTTAAAATAATCTTATAGTCTAGTGATTTAGCGCTATAAATTATTTAGTAGTTATATTATTATATCTTTTTTATCTTAGGAAAGGATTTTAAGCTATTAATTTATAACGGTACCGCGGAAATAGTTATTTAGATTCCTCTTTACTATATCTTTACCTTTTATTATAGCGAAATCCTAAGTTCTATTATAAAAGGTATAGACCTCTCTAAATATTAACTCTTTAGGGTTAAAAACGATATTACCGGCGCCCTATAATTTTGGGTAATTTAAATAGAAGAAACCTAATTCGCCGGTACGGAAATACCTAGTCTATTACTATATTTATTAAATATACCCGTTTTTACTAGCTAGCTCTTATAATTTAATAAGTCCCGGAGGCCCTTTAAAAACTTAACTCTAATTTTATAGAGTAACTTTAATAACGTTTAATACGGTAGATTATATAGCCTAGATTATAATATTATATAGGTTTAAATCGATCCCTACCGGCGGAGGCGGTATTTATAGTTAACCTACGGTTTCTTATTCCTATTAAGATTAAGGATTAAATAAAGTAAATTAGTTTCCTTTAAAGTTATTAAAACCTTTTTAGCTTTATTCTAAAGAGCTAGATTAACCCCTATTATTATTAATTATATTATCGCTCTAATTAAAAAGAATCCTTCGTATAATATCGTTCGTAGTAAAAATTAATTCTTATAGGAGGAACTAAGGTATTGATTTTCTTAGAGTTAATTAAACTATTAATTTAGCTAGACTAGATAATAAAGAAAAAAACGGATTTAAAAAAGAATAAATAGGAGTAATTAAAATCCGGTTTTTAACCCTTCTTTAAGAATAAGGTAGTTAAGGGTTTAGAATTTCCTTATTTCTTTCTTTTTAATTATTAAAATATACCGAATCGGTATAATACTTAACGCCCTTAATAAAAGCCGCTAATACTTCCGCGATTAAAGAAGGGTACGTCTAGGAAATCGGAAATATAAAAGGGTTTTCTTTTATAAAACTTTCTTCTTCTTAAATATTAATAGAGGTAGAACGTCTTTTTTTTACGAATAACTCGCTACTTTTTAATACGTTTAATAGAGGATCGTACTAGTCGATAATAAAAAGAACTACTTCTTAAATTAATCTACTAATATTTTTACTATACTACTCGAAATACTTTTTCGAAAATATAAGTAATTAAAACGCTAGAGAGATAGTAAATTCTAATAAAAACGGTTTCTTTACCTCCGCGTGGCTTATAGGTAAGGAAAATAGGATAAGTTATATATATTTATAAAGATCTTCTACCGGTATATAATTCGAAAGTTTATTTATACTATATTAATTTTTTAAACCTCGATTACGTAAATTAGAAATAGCGAAGTAAAAGGTAAGAAGTAAAGGATTAAAAAGAAATTTTTAAAATTCCTATCTTAGCGCGGGGAAAACCTATCGATTTCGCTATAATTTTTAATAAGGTAAATACCGCTTCTCCGCTTTCGGGTAAATATAGGCTTTAGATTATAAGAAAAGTAAACTCTACTCTTAATTTTATAATTTCGGCGCGATTTAACTTTCCTAATAATTAATTACGGTTAGACCGAGATCCTTAAGAAAAGGTAAGGATTTTCTATATAAACGAAAATAATAGTATATAGTATAGACGGCGGCGACGCTTTAATTTAATATAAATCGTTCTCTACGCCTACGGCCGAAATATAGAATACTCTTTATAACCGTAATATAGATATTTCTTCGGGCTTATAAAGTATATTTATAAACTAATTTATATACCTATAGAAGCCTAGTATAATAACTCGATTATTAGGATTAAAGGTAGGCGTAGTTAAAGTAAAGAAACACCGCTATTATACGTAATAATTAAAACGAAAACGAAGCGGCTCGCTTCGTTCGTCGTCGTAGAATATTAACGGTTAAAGGGTTACTACTAATATTATAACTAATAATGGATATAAGGACGAATTATAGTTAGTTTATAGTCCTTTAAAATAATTCGACCTATATAAGGGAATAATAGTGCGGATAATAGTTATATCTTCGAGATATTAATAGAGGATTTAGTACTTTATAGTTAATATTTTAAGGGCTAATAACCGGTCTCCTTCTACTTATAAATAGAATTCGACTACGCCGTTACTACTAAATAGTAAGAATGTAGTATCAACGAAATAAGATACGTAAGAATTATAGTGTTAACGAAATAAGACACGTAAGAATTACAGTGTTAACGAAATAAAATAGTGGTTAAGATTTAGTTTTAGTGTATTATATATATCTTCTTCTATCTAGCGGTACGAATAAACTACTATCTTATACTAAGGTACTAGCTCTTATACTAAGGTACTAGTAATTATAATATTACTACTCTATTTATCTATAATTAATTATTTAATATTAATTTCTATTATAACTATTATTATTTCTCGAGATTCTATACTACTTTATATAATTTTCTAAATTTTCTAGATATAATCTATTATTATTTTTATTTAATATTATAGAATTTTATTTAATATTTATTATAATTACTCTTTATTAGATTTACTTTAATTTATATATATATTATTTTATTTTATTATATTTATTAAGTTTCTATAATATACTTAATCTAGATATAAATTCTTAATATATTTTT
>JAABUK010005757.1_pt1 | contig 19039 bp, 36 predicted proteins | sample 5559141 | NCBI WGS metagenome assembly JAABUK01 (sample SAMN10711869, study PRJNA513367) | rock metagenome | isolation source: Antarctica rocks | place: Antarctica: Victoria Land, Pudding Butte nord | collected 2016-01-03 | reverse complement strand
TGGAAGGGTAGGGGAAGAAGGGGAGAGGGGGAATTGGCAAGGACAACGGGGATGATACGAGATTAGATGAAGAGATGGGATGCGGTCGAGCGATAGATGAAGAGGGAACTCACGTCCGCAGCGTATTTCCTCGCTATGGAGAGTAGGCTATCGGACCTCGACACCGGGTGTTTCACCTCGACCACCTCCATCTCCATCTCGTCGTCTTTCCCTCCACTCGGCACTCCCCTATCTTGGTCCTCCTTAGGTGCTGTTAGGTCGTCCTCCTTCGCAGGTCCTGGAGAGATATCGTCGTAGCTCGGCGGCTCATCCTCGTCATCCCCGATATCGAATTGAGCTCTCTCAGTTCCCTCCTCCCTTTGCCTATATACATCAACACCCACCTGATCACCAAACAGGTGCAGCATACTGATTGACCTCTTCCCGACCTCTTTGGACTCGTGCGTTGCCTACTTCCGTCCGCACGTCCCCGCATCGTAAGCACGGGACGTACTCCCTCAACCTAGGATTCCGGGACAAGCAGGATTGACAGATGGGTGTGGAGCAGCAGGAGGTCAGGAAGGGCTGGGGTGAGGATGGGTGAGAAGGGAGTTCGGACGAGCAGGTGAGACAGAAGGGGGAATACATGGAGTCGGGGGACAGTGGGTAATCAGATGAATCAAAGATGGGAGTTATGTGGTGAGATGCGGGTGGAGATCGAATGTGATCGAGAAGTGGCGATGACCGAAAAGATTAGACCTTGTGGCACCTGAAACAAGGATCACGCCTTGTGGCCACCTCCCGTGCATGAGAAATGAGAGCCTAGATCCCGCAATCCCCTCTACACACCCACCAAACTCCCTTCTCCCCCTTCTCCCCTTTCCTCACTGTATCCGCCACCTCGCCAATATCCATCACCCTCAACTCCATCCCCCTACTCTCCCCCTCCTTGCCACAAAGCACACACCCCTCCACCGACATCTCGTCGATCGCAACTTTCATCGGCACGACCGTCCCGCTCCCTTGACTACTCACGAAGTCGTCAAGGAGGCACCAGTATTCGTTCAAGTTTCGTGTGTAGAATGAGGGTCGGATCGTGGATTGGCAGGAGGTGAAATTGGTTAGGGGGCGTAAGGTGGATTCCGCAGAGTGTGAGGTGAGCTGATCGAGTTGTCTAGTGGCCGGGGAGATCTTGGAGGGTTTGGCGAGCGAAGAGGGGGAGCGCGGAGAGAGGATGGGGGAGGAGAGGGAGGCGGAGGGGAGGAGGCTGTTTATGGGGGAGTCAGGGGTCGGTTCGAGGGGTGAAGGCGGAGCGGTGGCGTATTCAGACGATGCACTCATGGCCGTTTCAGGACAGGCAATGCTGTGCAGATCAGTCTGAACAGTGTTCTCGTCAGATATTGCAAGCGACGAGGGATCTCTTAGTCGCGGTCTCCTCCAACTGTCGCTAGCTTCAGAATCAAAGGACGACTTGAAGCCTAACGCGTCGGAGCGAAGAAGATCCTTTCACAAGCTCTCAGCGTCCTCACAAGCATAATGTCATACGTGATATCCTGCTTACATGCACCAATGCAAAACCACCGCTCACTCCAGCTCCATCTTCACCAACCTCCTCTCAACCTTGACCTCCTCCGCCACCTTTCTCGCTTCCGCCTCTTTATCTCCCGGTGTAGCGCCACCATTGAGGTAGAGGTCACGTAGCAGGATATCGATATCGGGCGTGACGATGTATTGCTTGTGCACCTCGCCAAGGACCACTGCGGATTTGCCTGCGGTGTCGAGATGTACGAGCTGTTGGAGGAACGTCGAGGTTACACCGGGAGTCACCTGACTCTCGTCAGCTTCGCTCCAACGTCACAGACGGTATTGTGGCTCAAACTCACCTTCATGACAATGTCGTTGCCTAGGACAATCTTGACCTTCCCGCTCTTCATGATCACCATAGTCCCAACTCTTCCCTCAGGAGGGGGTAGGATTTTCTTCTTCGGCTTGAGCTGTGCAGCGGTGGGCTTGATATCAGGCTTGACCTGGTCGGCCGTCACGTCGACCGGTCCAGACGGCTCAAACTGCGGGAAGAGATTCGGGAATTGGAAGACGAAGATTTTGTCTTGCGGGTTGTCCTGCGACTTTGTCAATTGAAAGTGCCATCAGAAAAGAAGATGCCAAGAAACACACATAACCCGGTGCTGGAACAAAGTCACCCTCCATGGTCTCCTCTTCCTCTTCAGACTCCGACTCGCTCAGATCCACCTTCTGCGCTTCATTGACCCCGCGGATCTGCCCAGTCTTCCTGACTCGTCGTCCTCGAGCATCCCGATCCTGATCTTCATCGTCCGACATCATGACATCGTCCTCCCTTCCGACCGGCGGAAGGACACCCTGATTCGGATCAGGTAACCTGACCCTACGCTTGACTGGTGATAATGGCTCCGCCTTCACTCGGCCCGGAGGTTGAGTGGTTGAATCCACCGCCACCCGCTCTTTGCCCTTCCCGTCCATCTCTCCCTTCGCCTTCGCCTTTCCTTCGCGCACATTTCGGTCTCGGAACAAGCTCGTAGGTGCAGACTCGCCTAGACCCGAGACAGCATCGATATCGATGATTTTGCCACCTTCTTGATCGGAGTGGTCTGAGTACACCTCTGCGGATGCGGAATCGAATCCTCGAGGAACGGGTGTGGGAGCGAGACGGCGGATTGGAGTCGCTGAGAACAGGTCAGGGCGTTTGGAAGGATATAAACCCTAAGACGAATCGGGGGGTCGAAGAACGTACAGGTTGCGGCTACTCGTGGTCTTCCGAGTGGACCTGCGGCCATACTGTCACTAGCGACTGAGGTACCTCGACCTCGAGTGCCGGTCCCTCGCCCTCGTCCTCGGACGATACCACGACTAGGCCCAGCAGCAGCCGAGACATCCTGATATGAAGATCTGTATCAGACATATAGAATGGCGGAGGTGCATACTCACCGGTTTGACGACAAGCTCCCTATCAGCAGAGCGTGAGCATCGTGTCTCCGAGATATAGCAAATCTGATATGCTTGCTGAAGATGTTAAACCGACACTCACTGCTTGACCCTCCGAATCGGGACCTTCGGCTTGAACTTCAGCTTCGCGACCGGCGCTTCCTGACTCGCATCTGGCAATATCGGCGTAGAAGTCCTGGGCTCCACGCTGACTGTTCTTGACGAGCTTTGTGGGACGTCCGCGCTGTCTGGCGGAGCTGCCAGGGAGGGATTCGGAGTAGAGGATGAAGGGGAGTTGATGGCTTCGGAACCGGTCGGCTGGGCTCGAGCGGCGGCCACGAGCGAGGCTCTGGGCTTTCCCGGAGGCCGTAACATGGTCAAACGGACTTCACAGCTGCCCAAACATCAAACAGCTAGCGCTTTATGCTAGGTGAGATTGTATGAGTGGGAGATGAAGGTCAGAAAAACCGAGAGTTGAGGAGGAAGATCACGTGACGGTTTCCGAAACAGAGAACGAAGTTTCAGCTTCTGCAATCTGGATTTCTGCTGAAATCTACAGTTTCTCCGGCTTTTCAGCATTTTCGCTGCCTCATGAGAGCATACGATGCCTCGACCAGATGATCCGCCAGATGTCCGCACCTCCAAGATCCTCGCATACATCCTCCGTCATGGCGCGGAGAAGGAAGGTCTCGCGATCCGCTCGGATGGGTTCGTCAAGCTGAACGATGTGGTATGCCTTTCTTGTACCCGCCTAGTGACCCCCGGTGGTCCGGGACACTGATATTTCAGTAGCTTGCGAGACCAAAGATGAGAGACACTGACCTCGAGACGGTACTACGGTTGGTCGAGGAGAACGCAAAGCAGCGATTCGAGGTGCTCTACGGTTACGATCCGAGTCCACCTCGACCGAGGGCCAAGGGTCAAGGGAAGGGCAAGGGGAAGTTCAAGGCGAAGCTGGGCGTGAGACAAGGGAGTATTTATGGGGAAGTGGACGCGGCCGCGATTGACGGTGTTCGGAACGATCTGGCCCAAGTTGCCATCACCTCCGAGCGACCGGAATGTGCGGAATTACCCCTTGTTACCATACCTCTGCCTGTTTCGGACGAGGCGGAATCATTCGAGGGACAGCGCGGAAAGTACTTCATCCGTGCAATACAGGGCCATTCGCTCAAATTGGAGTCAACGGCGCACCTTACCCCTGTGTTGGATGACGAAGATGGGAGGGGGAGAGCGGGATTGATCGTTCATGGGACTCAATGGGAGCTGTGGGAGACACTGAGTGCGTCACTGCAACGCTTCTTATATTCTTGCTGAAGCGGTGATCGGTTGAACAGAGCAACAAGGCTTATCCCGAATGTCACGGCAACATATTCACCTCGCTCCAGCTCTCGTCGACCACCGCATCACACCTCGTCCTACGTCGACCCTCTTCATCCACCTTGACCTGACCAAGCTGCTGGGAGCCGGAATACCAGTGTACACCAGTACGAACGGGGTTGTGCTCACTCCGGGCAACAAGAACGGATTCGTCCCGAACGAGCTATGGGAGACGGCCGAGAGGGTGATAAACGGGGAGCGGGTCCTGGTATGGGAGGAGGGGAAGGAGGTTGTACCAGACGCACCGGTATGATGTGTGAATGCGCAACCTGACTCGCGCGGTACACATGTGTCATCGGAGATTCTTCAGTCTCTCAAACCGCTTCGCCAGTTCCTCCTCCTCGGTCAGCTTCTTCCCTCCTTCTATTGGTGGAACTCCTGCTTCTCCGCCCGACCATGCGTCCTTCTCCTGTCCTGCCGGATATGTCGGAGCCCGCGGCATCGAGAGACCCGTATCCTTCGATGTCTCCAGCACAGCTACGGGCTCTTTCTGCTGTCCCTCCCCTGGACCTCCTCCATCTCCGTCTCCTTTCTTGTCGTCTACCACATCTGCAACGCCATCACCTTCCTTCCCCTCGTCCGCTTGGGTGTCACCCGGCCCAGGATCAGGTGCCCAGGCGACTCCATATCCCCGTGCGATCTCGTAAAGGTACGCGTCGACCAGTTCCTGTCCCGGACTGTAGAGTGCGAGCTTCGAGACGATGCGGGCTGGGACACTTTCTGGTGGTGGGTCGGTAGCTTGGAGAGCTAGCGCGAATGTTCGACCGTACTGCCTTCCATCAATGCCATGGGTTTGGAAGGAAACGAGGAGACAGACCTTGTACATTAGGATCTCTCGTAATACTTGGAGCTCTTTCAATTCTGTCCGAGGCGCCGCGTACACGATCGCACACACCGCATCTGCGATACTCGGTTCCGGCTCGGTCCCACTCCTCACCCATCAGCGCATTGCCCAGTCTCCCCTCAGATAGGACTTACGTCGACGCATCTAGGAGGTTAAATCGCGCCTGCAATTTCTCCGAATACAACTACCCTCTCCCCATCAGCAACCATGAAAATACAGGTTGGGTTAAAACACACCTCGAGCAGCTCAAGCAGCTCCATGTAAATATCATCCTGGATCAACCCCTCCACCCTGAGTCGACAAGTCTCCACCCGCCCTTTTGTCAAGAGGTCAGCGATCTCACGTCGGGATTTCTTGGCGAGGGCGAGCCGTTTCTCTTGGAGTGTGCGGAGGCGTTGGATGGAGAGGCGGATCTGGACCTGGGTATGGGAGTGAGCAGCAGGAGTGCACGAGTGAGGACGGGGTGGGGAGGGGGACGGACTTTGGCTCGGGCGGCGTTCCAGGGGGGCATGATAGGCAATTTCGTCTAGAGGATCAGGTATAAGAGATTCTGAAATAGGGTGTGATTGTAGTGGGAATAGAGGCGGACAGGAAGGTTCCGGTTGGTAGATCATCCGACACTCTTTCACTTATCTTCTTCCATGACTCGTCCACATATCGACATATTCACTTGGAAATAAAAATCGTGGCTCGACCAACGGGAGCACGAGCTCGATGCCGGCACCCCAGGTCATGGGTATCTACCCGCCCGACAGCGTCTCGGTATGTCCCTCCTTCCACTCCTTTCCCTCGCCCGAGATCAAGAAAGCCTTCGAAGCTTACTCAGAGTCATGCTTATGTCTCTCTAGGAGGTAGCCACTTCTCTTCCCATCGACTCCCTCGCTCCAGGTTCCGCCGACACCTTAGCTGGCGAAGTCGAATACCGACTCCATCTCATACTACAGGAGGCCAAGAAGTTTATGGTTCATGCCAAACGAGGCACACTGCTTCCCGAAGATGTCGAGTATGCCATGGAGGCACTGAACGTCGAGGTCTGTCCTACCTCCTCAACCATTCGGACAAGGAGCTGACTCAAGGTATGCATGCTCAGCCCATTCTTGTCCCCCCTCGACCACTCCCACAACCTCCTTTCTCGGCCGTACCCATCCCAACATCCTCTGGCGCCCAACAACAACTCTACCATGTTGTCGATGACGAGATCGACTTTGCGAGCTACCTAAAACAACCATTACCTCCGGGCCTGGCAAATTCGGCGGGTGTGAAATGGAGAGCCCATTGGTTGGCTGTTGAGGGTGTACAACCTGCTATACCCGAGAACCCTACTCCTGGCTCGCGTGCTGGACGTGCGTAACTTAGAATGGTTGTCTGATTGAGACAATGTTGATCTGTCTCAGCATCACGTACACCTGCTCCAACAACCGGCTCCGCAGCCCTCCGACCCTCCGCAAAATCCACTCTCCCCCAAGAACTTCAACTCTACTTCTCCCGTCTCACATCCGCACTCATACCCACCGCCTCATCCGACGACGCACAACGGCATCGCCTCGCTGCACTCGCATCACTGCGGTCAGACGCGGCGGTCACTGGGATACTTATTTATATCGTCAAATGGTTGGCGGAGAGTATTGGGAAATGCTTGATGGGTCCAACGGGGACGACTGGGGGATTGCTGGATGGTGTAGAGGCGATTCTCGATAATGACATGATATTTCTCGAACCTTACGTGAGCGCTTCCTTCTGACGGATGGGGAATAACCGACTGATACTCAGGACAGCTTCATCAGCTGTTGGCGCCAGTCATGTCGGTGTTATTGACAGTACCGCTCGGACCACATCCCCCTTCCTCCGCATCGAGCACGGGTCCGCAACTTTCTCCATACGACTTGCGCGTCCGAGCATCCGAAGCCCTCGGTAAGATGGGATCAACATATGGACCGCAATATCCAGGACTTCTTCCACGTGGGTCTCCATCGCCTTGTCCGGACATGACACCAAGACTGAATCCAATGGATGGATACCTACAGGCCTAGTCTCGACTCTGACCCGCACACTGAACTCCTCGCCCTTCCCCTCTCCCCTTGGCGCTTCCAATCCCCCTGCCGGACGATACGAGGGCGCCGTGCTTGGTCTCGCTGCATTAGGCGCTCCCGCTGTACGTTCCGGATTATGGGGCAAGGGCGGCGAAGAATTGGTCAGAATCAATAATCTGGCAGGGAGACTATATCCTGGGGAAGGGAAACGGGGTCGGTCGGGATTGATGAAGGCTTGTATGGTGAGTAAACATTCCCTCGCCGTTCAAGGCGCTATTTCCACTGGTTGTATCGATGGACCCCCGGTTCCATTTCACACTGTCCCATTACCCATATGTCCTGTAGTTTCTGATATCTTTGTTTACGGCCCTCCCAGAAAGCTCTGAGCTTGATCATTCGCCCGAAGCCGAACGGGTCACGCGAGCAACCTCCAGCACCATCCGCCGACGAGATTGCGGAAACCTTCGGACCCAACTTTGCACGAGCGCTCGAGAAGAGGCCTTGGCTCGCTTCGGAACTGGTACGTCTCAAGCGGTTGGAGGAGGTGGTGACCTGAGTGATGGCGGAGCCGTCGGATTGGCTCGGCAGGAGGGCAACGGGATGGAAATGCATGACTCATAACCCCTCCGGTAAACCGGTTCCGTCGGAACTTCATCTTTACGTAATGCAGCTGGTGTGCCACTCGGGATTTCCGAATTTGATTAGGTACACAATAAGATTTAGAGAGGCTTGTGTTGCGGACTCACTTTTCCGCTTTTAACCCTCTTTTCTAGTTCATCCAAAATCCGCCAACCCGTTTCTCCAAAAACCTCCTTAAGCCCGCTGTCCCTCTTTCGCGGGCCCATTCGATCTGCTCGAAGAGTTTGGGACTTCGACGGAAGGGACACAATCGAAATTGAAACGGCTCCGCAGCTCCGCCCAAAGGTAAAGGACCCCCTCAGCCTTCTCATCAATACACCCTCTCTCACCCATCACCTATTCCTAGAAGGATGATTCAACCCGCCGTCCGCCGCCGCGGGCCGTTTGCCGTTCGGCAGGCCGCCACTACTTCTGGCGATTCCTCTTCTACCGGTAGGTTCAACCGCCTTTAGGCTTTATCTCGTACGGCTGATCTGATCATAGCAGCCTCATCCTCAACCACTGACTCTTCCAATATTACTCCAACATCGTCCACCACGTCTACGTCACCTACATCTACAGCTGGATCCTCGACAGTAGCCTCTTCTACCACTGAATCATCTTCCGTCGGCCCTTCTTCGTCTACAACCACCACTCAACCAACTTCTACCTCTACATCTCCTTCTCCTCCTCCTCCGCCATCGTCATCCGCCTCGAGTACTCAGCCGCCGAGCTCGTCACAGTCGACGGCGCAGCCCTCTTCGGCGAAGACTACGACGACGCAGGTGACTAGTGTGGTGCAGGCTTCTTCCACCGGGCAGAGCTCTCAACAATCGTGAGTGGATATTTCGCTCTTTCCACATAGTCATCTTCCCTTAAGACCTGGAGTCCATGTTTGTGACGAATCCACCAAGATGCAACACCGGATAGACAGTGGACCTTCAGATGCTGAATTTCGGATCTCGCAGGACCTCAACGACACCCCAGCAAAGCACCACTACAACCGTCACCGTTGTGCCATCTTCTTCCACCACAGCCGTCAGCGCTCCCACCTCCATTGCACCGCAGAGCACGAGCACGGTAACAGTGGGCGTCACTTCGACCTTACCATCTGGGAGCAGTACTGCCGGAACTACGTAAGCTCTACCATATGAACCGGTCTGCTTAGTGACTTATATATTCTCTAGCACGTCTACTGTGGTCGTCTCCGCTAGCAGCATCACCACCATCCCGACGGAGACAACCGCGTCCAAAGCCATCAAGATCACAACGACCAACGCTGCTGGACAGATTGTCACGACACAACCGGCAACGCTGACCTCCCAAGTCGTGACTACCTCCAATGGCGTGGTCTATACCGTGACGCAGATCGTGCACAATCCTACCGGCAAGCTTGACCAGGGATCATCTTCAGGCAGTGGAACCACTTCCGGCTTCTTTGCCAACAAAGGCGCCGTCGCTGGTGTCTTCGTCGTCGTCGGCCTCGTAGTGATCGGCATGATGTTTGTGTTGGGTCTTTTGTGCTTCCGCAGGCGCCGAAGGCAAAGGCTCGATCGAGAGGTCACCGCCGCGGCCATTGCGGCTTCTTCCTCGAACGTACATCGCAGTCCGATCGACGAAGGGGACGACATGCATTCCGGACCGACCTCGGAATCATACCCCAGCACCGTCAATGCACCGATGGCCCAATACAACAACTACGGGACTTCTTACGACAACGCAGGTGGATACGACCCTTATGCGGCTGCTGCGGGGACATACGCGTCCGGTGCGTATGCCCCTCGGGGCCGACAGGCGGGCTACGAGGGATTGCAGCAGGAAGATCAGGGATACTATTACGATCCTCGACAAGCGCAGCAGGGCGGGTACACCGATGAGCCGGAGCATGCCGGGCCTACCTACGAGGATCCTTATGGCGCTCACTCGGGTGGAGAGGGAAGCTTGGGTACACCGGTTGGCGAGAGGGAGAACCCGCTTCATGTGAGTTTTTGGTCAATTCCAGGGGACTCGGCTGATGGGGACGAAAGGTGGCAAACCCTTCGCGACAATAGATGAAGTTTGATGGACGATTCAATCCGGGTTCGAGAGTACCGCGTAGAAATGTTTGCTTCGGGATTTGATGCCCTGTGTATATGAGATCTGGTGATGGACTTTGAAGCGTACCCTCATGTGACGGATGTACCCGGGAATCGCGATGACATCCTCATGGGCGAGATCAGGATCAGTGGAAGCTAAAACCGAGGCTTCACTATAAGAATCATTAGGGCGAAAGTCATCGATTTATCCCGACCTGGAGCCCCAAATTCTTATATGCCAGCTGCCGTGTACCCGTTGCTTTCCGGCCAATATTTCGCCAAAATGTCCAGATAGGGGTCGAAGTATGCCTTCGACAACTTCTGGACTTCTCCTCACAGTCGAATTAAAGCCCTGAAGATGCGTTGGGATGGCGGTCAAGCTTCGTCTCCGGGTGTTTCCTTCAGGGTCAAGCTTCATCCTTCAGGCGATTACCTCGCCTCGACCAAGAGCTCGGCATTTCGCCTGCCCTCGATGCTCGTGCCGCTCCTCCGCGCGCCTTGAACCTCTCACTTGCCATCATGTCTCTCGGACTCGGTACTCCACCCGTCCAGAACGGACCAAGGACGACTCTGCCCTTGAGCAGCTGCGACGGATCGAAGACCTACAGGAGCGGGTCGCAGCAGAACCGAGGAAGTCGGAGAAGGCTAGGATCATCTCGGAGTATCCGGATCTGAAGGGACTATTGGAGATGTATGTGCCCTTACTATGTAAGCGGGATAACCTGAGCCGATAAAGTTTCATCTCGCAGTACGTATGATCCATATCATCGAGCTCACCTCACCTCGGCCGTCCTGCTCAAATACATGCGCGATCAATACACGGATAATGATCCATTCAGCATTGCTCCCGACTCCGAGATCGAGTTTCCGTCTACCATCGGAGCGCTCCTCGACGTTCTGGCGTCCCGGACAGTCACGGGCAACGCAGCGAAGGAGCTCGCCTTGAAATTTCTGCTCCGTCACAACATTGTCGACCCGAACCTTCTCGAGGATTCCGGCCTCGATAGTCATGGAGCTAGAACGTGGGAGGGACATCCGCTGGGGACTTTCTTCAAGCTGCTGGACCGGAACCTTGTGGCGGGATTTGGAGCGAGAACGCTCCTGAACGTTCCTTGGCCTGGGGGAACGGCTCCTCCTTCGTGTACAGCGACAACAGCCGTGACTGCATCAGCCGCAACGTCAGATGCAGAAAGCTCTACCGGCCCGAGTACGAGGTCAAAGTCAAGCACGTCATCTGTATCCTCGCGCAAACTCGACACCTTCAGCTGTGCCCTCGGTAAATCCATCGAACCGCCTTTCAAAGCGATCACCGAGGGAAAATCCGCTTCCAACCGATGGTACGCCTCGCGGAAGCTCGACGGTGTGCGGGTCCTCACCTTCCTCGATTTCCTTGTTCCGACCTCCGCTGCAGCACCTCTTACCGTTGATGGTATAACATGCGTCTCACGTACGGGGAAAGAGTTCTATTCGCTCGATGCCCTCACGGATCAGCTCGCACACCTTGCCAAGTTTCCGAAGCAACGCGAATGGCTTGATCGGGACCCTGTAACGTTCGAGGAGCGGGACGAAGGGGTGGTCAAGCGATTGGTACTGGATGGAGAGGTCTGCGTCATGAGACCGATGACGGACTTGGAGAATGAGGAACGGAGAACCCGGCTCTCCTCGTCGGGTACGGTCGGTGCCTCAGCACTTTGGGAGAAGAACGATCACCTCGTCGAGGACTTCCCTTCCACCGTCTCGGCAATCCGTAAAGCCGGCTCCATCCCACATCCGCGATACTTCCTCTTCGATATCCTGTCTTGGGCGGAAGTCGATGCGAAGGATTCCGCGGCTCAGCCGGGACTTGGCAAGACTTTTGGACAGCGTATACCTGAATTGAAGGAGTTGGCGGAATTTCTCAATGAAGAGTTAGCGAAACAAAGTGTGGAGGAACAGATGGTGAGGGCATTGGTGCAATGGGAAGTCGGGGGTGTGGAGGAGGTCGAGGGGATGGTTCAAAGGGCTGCTGACGAGGGATGGGAGGGGCTGATCCTGCGAGCGGACAAGCCATACAAGGGGTCGAGAACGTAGGTCACCGGTTCTCCCCGCAATGATGCATCCTGCTCACGAGGTTGAACAGAGGGGACATCCGCAAGTTCAAGGAATGGCAGGACGGCGAATATACCGTCATGTCACTCGAGACCTCAACCATGCGATTAAGCATCAACGGAGTCTATGGCGAGCACATTGCTTGCGCCAGGGTTTGGATCGAGCATCGCGGCCATCCGGTGTCGATTGGCAGTGGGTTCACCGCGGAGGAGAGGGTGCGGTATGCTCGGGATCCATCTCTCATCGTGAGTGCTCATCAGAGATAAGGGTTTCAGGTGTTGATGGTGCGGGATGTATAAAGGTGGGGAAGGAGATCACTGTGCAGTATTTCTCGGAGTCGAGGGCCCTGGACAGGGGGGGCGCGAGTTTGAGGTTCCCGAGGGTGAAGAAGGTTTGGGAGGAGGGGAGAAGGGACATCTAGGGGTGTTTTCGATTTGATTAGGTGACGGGATGAGGGATGCTTTCTTGGCGGAGGGGCGTGGGAAGGCGGAAGGGGATTTGAGGGGAAGCGGGGATAGCATACTAAGTGTGGGGAAGCAGGATCGTAAGGGGTTGGAGCGAGACCTCATAACTTGCATGCGTCTATACCTGGCAGGAGATGATACCCGGCTGCTTGACTATCGTGGATCCTCACTGAGCAGTCAGAGTATTAGACCGATGGAGGAAGGCGGCCAAAAAAATATAGTACAGGTCCGTTCTATACTATAAAGTAGATAAGCTTCCACAAATGTGGAATGTGATATGGTACAGCAAACCGTCTTCGCCTGGTCTCTCCCCTTTCCCCACCCGATAACCGTTCCGTCTCTCACGCCCCCTCCTATACACACATCTCATCCGCAAAATATCGTATGCCTCGTCTCGCCAGACCCTCACATTCCTCCATCCCGTACCTCTTCTCCGCCTCAATCCGCACTCGTGCTTTTCCCGCCTCCCACCAGCGTGTCCTCTCTTCGCGTTCCCCATTCCCGCCTAATCCGCAATAGCACTCCCATCCCTCCCCTCCTCCCCCTCCTTCGGCGACAAACTCCCCGCCGGTGGCTTCGCCATCAACCCTTCTCCACCAAAACTGCCCAACTTGATAATCCCCTTCCCATCCTTCCTCTCCCCACCCTCGACCCTCTTCAGCTGCCCACTCGTCGGCCCCGGACCCAGTCCCTTCGACAATATCCCCGTCTCCGCCACGGTTGGATGACTGGCAGGCTCGAGCGGCGCGCCTTGGTCGACGTAAGGTGAGTCGTTTGATTCGCTCGCGAAATTTGGCCAAGCGTCGACTTCGCGGAGGTTAGGGGAGGTGATGTGGCTATCGGTCGAATGCGGGTTGGAGGGGATGGGGGCAAGATCATGGTTCAGTTTGGAGGGGTCGAGAGGGGATGAAGTGAGGCCTTCTCGTGTACGCGTGGGAGAAGTAGGAGAGGTGGGGTAGGTGGGTGAGCCGGGATCGCTGGGACGCCGGGAGTGAGTCGTGTGCGCGTCATTGGGGCGGGTCTTGTACATCGTGGAGGACGGGGAAGTGGCGTGATGGAGGGAGGAATGTGGACGGAAAGCGTTGGGTGAGGGTGGCACATGACTTTACGGACACGTGGCGTGATGTGGATTTGATATGATTAATTCGGAACTTGATGGCCCGAACCGCTCGCTAATTGAGCTGATGACAGCGATGCAGGCAGAAGCTGCTAATCACAACGGTCGAAATCATCTTCGACGCAATGCATGGCTCGTTCGCGATACCGACGAAGGACCGTAGGCAAGACCATTAGATTTTTCGATACTGACCCGATGATGAACGGTTCATGTGAGATCGAGATTGAGATACGAAGGACGATAGCGAACCTTGTGTCGAGCTGCCTGCGAATCCCTGCGATTGTGGGAAGCGGAGGCGATCCTTGATGAACACGGACCAGTCGGTAGCGGCGAGTGTCTGATACAGTGGAAAGGGATCGATGAAACAACCAGGACGACTTACGTACCGACATGGGAAAGAAAGACAAGAAAGACCGGCTGCACCCCGGAATTGATCGTGGAATGGATGCGGAAGAAGACGCTTGACTCCACCGTTGTCGACAAAACCAACCTTCCACTTCGAGTTTCTCACACGCCCAGCTCCTCCACATCTCTACCGCCGCCAGTAGCCTAAGACCGCAATAGAATCTGGGCACGTCATTGAAGCGCGACGAATTAGAACCCCCCCTAGCGGATACTGAAACTTGTCCCGTAGAAGAACCGCAAGGCGATCCTCTAGGAGCTCATCCCAAATTCCGCAATACCTCTGTCAGCCTGTTAGCGACAAGTCCGTATCGTCCATGGGCGGGCCGAAAATCCGGCTTACTGTCGAGGTGGAAGTTGTAGAACGGCGACAAGCTGGTGTCAAACGAGGTCGCTCGGCAGAGGACGCCACGGGTAATGAAGATGACGAAGCTGCCAACGACGTGGCCGACGAGTTGCGCCAGTACGAAACCACCTTCGAAATCGGTTATGAGGTCTCCGCCAATGTCTCGTCCGCTCGGCCCGGTCCCGGTCCAACCAAAAAATTGGGCGACAATGCCAAGCTTCGTCCCGGACCTATCCCTTCTCCATCCGTCTTCCAACCGTACCTCAATCTCCGAGATTCAGGAAAGAGGCATTCGAGCAGAATATGAGGCTCGTAGAAGCGGTGAGGCGATCGCGGGAGGAAGGGTATTTCCCCTGGGAACCTCGCGCTCGCTAGGCTACTGGACCATCGAGGTCGAAGACGCTCGAAGTCGAAGTCAAAGCCGAAGCTGATTTCGAGACCGAAGCTTGAATGAGAACCAAGCGAGTTGCGATGAGATCATCCAAGGTGACCTCAAGGGAGAGGATAGCCTTGTTGAGCGCAGCAATCGCATCTGAAGGTTTGGTCTTGATGGAGGGAGCGACCGAAGCGAACGAGGGAGGCGACCGAACCTTCCTTGTCGATCGACATCGAATCGCTTGAGGTATCCTCGGTGAAGTCGAAGCGAGCATCCAGGGTCTGGTCGTCAAAGTTGTCCTGGTTGAGCGCGCGATCGATCGAGCATTTCTGCTGGGAAAGAGTGCACATACAGGAGACACTTCCTTCAAGACACCACCTGACCCATCGGATAGCTGGCGGGAGGTGAACCGAAGATGCCCCCTGGTCTATCCGGCCAGCACGGAGATCCTCACTTCGTCGTACTGCAGCGAGTCAAGAGCGTCATCTGGGTCTGGGAACGGAGAGGAAGATGAGCGGTGATCAGTCGCGCTAGAGGGGGCTGACGATCCTTGAATGTATGACAACCATCAAAGGGAGCTGGTGAAATGCCTTGGGGTTGCGATGAACTTCACTTGCTTGATTTCCAGACCTAGATCACTCATCGCGCTCGTTTGTAGCCTACGCGTAAGTAGTAGGTGTCATGGAACCGCTGATATCGGGAAATCGGCGTGTCCCGACCCCATCTTCATCATCCGTGTGCGAAGCGGTGGCTTCCGTGGCTAGGGTGGCTGCTTCCGAAGCGAGATCGTCTCGTCTTCCTTCGCCGTCAGTGTGCTGGCTGTCGACTTCGCAGCACAGATCAGCGTGACGAATGAATTGACCAGACCGTCAGCGCGATGTCCCCATCGCGCTGACGTCCAGCTCGACGCCTCACGCAATGCGATGCAAATCCTAATCTGACCCTCTAGCCCCTCTACTCGGGCTTATAGGCGATCGGGGTATCCATCCCCACCCGTCTTGCCGTTGCCCGCACCCGTTCCTCTTCCGTCATATCGTGTAACGGGTTATACCGTCTCAGCAGTTCCTACGGTCACATCAGCGACACTCTCACATCCACTCGATCTTGAGTATCTGTTTCGAAATTACGCTGGGATGGGAAAATCGAACGCACCGCATGTATCCGGGATGCTCGGAGGAAATCTCGGGTCTCGAGTAATGATCGTCGTAGGCTCGCTGGGTCAGGGAAGGAGGCTGTGTGAGCGCGGAGATGGGACGAGACGGTTGGGTTTCGAGAGGATCGGACTTGCTTCGACTATAGCTCTTGCATCAGAAAAGCTTTCCGGGGATGCACCACAAGGCTGCCCCGAGGGAGATGGATCGATCCACCGGGGGGGGGGGGCAATCACCTACGCTTAGTCGGAGCTCCCGTAGGAGGGATCGATACAAATGGCGATTGGAGGTTGACGTGCTCATTCGTTGAACGTTGTTCAGCTTGAAGATGGTCCCAAGGGGAGCCAAGCAGGAGATCATGGTAAAGAACACATTTCCAGCGGGATCTTTCCACCACCCTTTCCAAAACAAGCACGCGACTTCCTATCTTCACCTTTCCCATAGCTCCTTCTGGCTGTCTCCTTCTCCGTCTCAAGACGAGACGAGGAGCGTACGATGGGCGGTCATCTTGATGGTGAGGTCCCCATGTACGTCTCTCGCCACAGTACCTCCTCCTTGATACCCTTATATACCTTGTTCATACTCCCCGAGTCGAGCTGAATCAATTTCGTAGGATCCGCCTGAGCTACAACGACGTCCACAAAGCGATCCAAAACGCCGCTGTCAAGATCAAAGATCAATTCGGTCAGTCCGCTCCCCTTTGGTACAAGTTCATCACCGCAATTGGAAACGCCTCTCCTCTCTACCTCGCATCAATATCTTTGGCAACAGCTACCCTTGATCCGTCTCCGAGGTGGAGCTGATCAGCCTACCAGCCCCGACCCTCTTCATCGCCATCGGTGGAGGTGGCTTCATCCCCGCCCGTATCCTCCGGACGTTCTGCAAGACCCACGCGGATGGGACGACTAGGAATATCCCGATCCAGGCGGTGGGGTTGGTGCTTTATGAATCTCTTGGTGGGGTGGGTTTGTCTCTCGCTCTCTCTTGATTCGTATCCATTCCCTCTTATAACCTGACGTGCATCGGACTGAGGTGTATAGGTCGCGGAACAGGTGGGCACGGAGGTCATCCGGACCCAATGGTTGGATTTCAGTACCGTACGTCCCCTTCTCCCCTCCTCGATACGGGAAACTCGAACGTTTGTGGGGTCAAGCTGATGGACGAACCCAGCTGGGACGGAATTTCAACCACGGCGGCTTACTAGGACGGCGGATCTTGGTGGTGGACGAAGTGGACGATACGCGGACGACTTTATCGTGAGCTCGCCAGGGGATCCACATCAGCTTTCCTCTCGGAGAGCTGTTTGTGGAGTATCCTTTGAGGTGCTCATATTTGGCTTCACTCCACAGGTATACGATCCGCGAGCTCCAGTCGGATATTGAGAAGCAGCTGTCGGCGGTCGCGGACGTGGCTGAGCGAGAGAGGTTGAGAGGGGAAACGAAACTGGGCATTTTTGTCGTGCACAACAAGTAGGTCATTGCTCCTGCCTCACTCTCCTTCGCTACAACCGCAGCCCCTGGCTGGATTCTCGTGGACTGAGACTGACGCCCCGCCGAGACTCAAGACGAAAGCCGGTATCCTCCCTCCCTCCGTCCAATACTTTTCCGGGATCGACACACCCGACGTCTGGCTCGCCTACCCCTGGGAGTGCGACGGGGACATCGAGGATCACGACCGGATGCGAGCGGAGAATCCGACGAAGCTATAGGGAACCACTTAGAAGACATTATGCATATCATCTTCTCTTGCGTGCCGACCTGTGCCGTTCTTCGCTCGATGATTCGCTTCTTCTCCGTCTATGACCTCTACTTCAGCATTTCTTCCCCAGTTGTGTGGACTGGCGCTCACCTAGACGATCGCCGCTCCTCGTCCGACTCGCTTTCCCACCCACCCGGACCCAGACTCGCACTGATCGTCCCATCATCCCTCTTCCGCTTCTCCCTCTTCCCATCCCTATCCTTCTCATCGTCCTTCCTGGAGCTCCACCGTGTACTCCTCTCCTTCGATCGATCGCGACTCCCATCGTCGCTGAAATCATAGTCGTGATCTCGCTCTCGCCGCGATGAGCGCTTCTCCGTCTTGACTTCCGACTTCACAGGACTAGAAGATCCGGATGGAGTGCTACTGACGCCCTCTCCGCCATAGTCCAGTCCGCCAGACGCGGTGGGCTCGACGCGGTCCTTGTCCTTGAATCGTCCGGCTTTGGGTCCTTTGGGGATGTTTGCGGGTAGTCCAACGCCGGCGCGAGGTCCAACGGGGACAGCTGGATTTCAACGATGATAGATTGATAAGTGCCTACCTGTTCCTCGCCCGCGCATTGCTGGGACACGATTTGCAACCACTCCTCGAAGAGGTACCATCCCTCGCCCTCGGAAGGCGCCTTGCGCCGCCATCTGCGGCTCTGGAACGGCTCCGTCCATGGCCCCCTGTGCGATATCAGCTAGACGATCCCCAGAGCCTGGCAGTACTCACCGTCTCGACCCCATCCTCCTGCTTGACCACCTCCTCCCCCGCTTCTGGCGTCGCACTGGGTTGAACCGGCGCCGGCGTAGCTGAAGGCCTCGCAACTGCCATCGTCAGCGTCAGCGCCAGTCCGTCCGGTGAGTCCCAACCCGCTCACCCTGAGGCACCGGTCGCGGCATCATCCCCTGCTGTACCCCCTGCCCCATCCCCATGCCCATCCCCTGCATCCCACCCATCTGCATCTGACCCATACCGGGCATCCCCTGCATCCCAGCAAACGGCATCATCCCATCCATCCCCTGCACCCCCATCATCTGCTGCATCGCCTGCATCTGCTGTGGGTGGAACGGCATATTGGCGTTGACGTTCATCCCCATCCCGCCCAAGCTGCCCATGTTCATATGGAGGAGGTTCGCCACGTCTGGAGGCATCGCTCCCATCGGTAGATTCATCTACTCCCCATCAGACTAAATTGATCGTGAACAGGCGGGAGAGACGCACCAGGGCATTCCGACCCGCCTCCATATCCTGTCCATACCGCAAGTACTTCGGGTACGTGACCTCATCGAACCCGAAATTGAACCAATCTGCAAGATCGCTCCCAGGTCTCCGCCAAAGTTGACCCGACCCCTCAAACTGTGCAAGGTCGATCTCATACACCGACTGTCCAGAGGACGGGATGACTCCGGAGGGATTTGTCGGGTCTATCACTGGATGACTGGATGGAGCTGTGACGGGTGGGAGGGAG
>JAABUK010005755.1_pt1 | contig 19049 bp, 25 predicted proteins | sample 5559141 | NCBI WGS metagenome assembly JAABUK01 (sample SAMN10711869, study PRJNA513367) | rock metagenome | isolation source: Antarctica rocks | place: Antarctica: Victoria Land, Pudding Butte nord | collected 2016-01-03 | reverse complement strand
GGTGAGGAAGTGGTGCGGTATAGGCAGAGTCGTCCGATCAGCAGAAACAGGACCGCCCGATTGCGATGCAAAAACGAAGGGAGAATGTTCGAAGAGACAGGAAGAAAAGACGGTTATCAGCGCCGCCCAATCTGGAAAAGGCGGGTCAAGACCCAACCCACCGAACTTGATTGAATCCGGCTTGTGCTGCCCGATCATCTGATGCTTCCAAGCGTTCATCACGAAGATGTCGTTGACCGCGACGACGTAGATGTCCTTGACGCCCTTGGCCTTGAACGCCTCATATTGCTCGAGGTAGCCCGGGACTTGGGAGTTGCAGTTGGGCGAATACCTAGTGGATTGGACGGAAATCGCATTAAAAGACAATTGAAGTGGAGGAAGACGCAGATGAGAGGCGGACGGAAATAGACAGGAATGATTGGATCAAGTCCAATATGAGCAATGATCACGACTCACGCTCCCGGGACGAGCACTAGGATGTTCTTCCCAGTAACCTTGGAGAAATTGATCTTGTCCTCGAGGTCGTTGATCTTGATGTCCACGTCTGGTACCGCGTGACCGGCCTTGACGGGCGAGGCGGAGGCGATGGACGCGAAAGCTTGGTGCGCTGCCGAGGCGGTGGATCCGAGGATACCGGCTGTGAAAATAGAGAGAGGGGGCGGGGGGAAGAAACGTTGTTAGTCTGGACGAAAGGAGGGAAAAGGAGACGGGAGATGAGAAGAGAAGGCTCACCCATTGTATCGGGTCTGTGGAGGGGGTGGAGTGGAGCGGTAGTAGACAGCAAGGGTGGGTGTTGAGGCGATCGACTGGGGATGGGATCAACGGTGCCTTCAGGGTCCGAATCGGGAACATCGAGCCAAGATGAAGCTTTGTCGGTGGGTGCAACGCGACGAGCTAAAGTGGGAAAAAAATCTGACGGGGGACGGCGCGACGACTCACTGAACGGCGCAGACGAGAGTACGCGAAGTGACGAGCTTTGACAGTGAACGAGACTTCAGAAAAGACATGATCCCGCGATTACATAAGTTAACAATCGCCAGGATTTCGGTAGCCGGCAGAAACACGTGTTCGAGGGTCTGCCGGATCAAAACTGGCCGAGCTGAAATGTAGCTCTTGACCCCGTCCGAGGAGGAGCGCCATGACCTTCCTCACCCCCCACCTCCCATTCTCCACCTCTTCCCCACTCCCACCACCCTCCTCTCACCTCTCCGTATCCGATACCCTCTCTGCACCAGGCGACTTCGCGGTGTATCATCTCGTCGCAGCAGCTATCTCCGAGAAGATCAAGGTGTGTCCCTCTCGCCACATCACCCTTGACTGCTGATGACCCATATCAGATCGTATGGGTAGACTTCAGAGGGACAGGTCGAGCAAGCTGGGAAGCAGTCCTCCGGAAACTCGTCCGTCCTCTCAAAAGCTTCTCGACCTAAACTGATGTCGGAGAAGGGAACATCCCTCCCCTCTACCTTTGTCCACATCACCCCGTCCTCCCTCCCATTCTCCAGCTTCACCCAGTCATCCTCACCCCAGACATTCGACGAGACCGACAACCCGACTCTCAAGCCAACATACACCTCCCTCGTCCCGCACATCACCCCCGACTCACTGATCATCCTCGACGGTCTCTCCGAGCTCGAATATCTCGGTTTCTCGCCCGCCGAGATAGGTCGATTCGTACGATCCATCTTGCCCCCCATCCTTGCCGTCCGTAATCTTCCTCTCTGCCGTTGGCACGGTTTTTCTGATTCTGAATGGTGATAGACCGGATCGAGGTTGATCACCACCCTCCACGCCGACCACCTCTCCCTAACCTCGTCCGGTCAGGTACTCGACGAGGGAGATCTCCTCGACCGCCTGCTGAGGCTGGGTAACGGATGGTGGCGGATCGGAGGTCTCCAAACAGGTCGGAGCGCCGACGTGCATGGCGAAGTCCGTTTCCTCCTCTCCCATCCAGCCGGGTTAGCTGTCGTTCGTGTCGGCTGATACTGACAGGACGACCTCGTAGATCTCGGCTCATTCGCTCTTGCCCACTTCGCCGGACGGGGAGAGCACGTTCCCGAGTGTGCCCAAGGGGAAGCCGTTGCAGTATAGGCTCGAGACAGGGGGTGTGAAGATGTTTCCGAAGGGCACTGGCAGGGGTTACCTTTGATGAACCTCGGTCAAGGATTTATGATCCACAGGGAGTTGCTTCGATTCCCGGAAGCCTGCGGTGAGACGGTCAGCAGGCGAGCAGAACCACCGCGACTCTGGCCCAAACGTCGACGAGACCCGTAGCTCCCGGGTGGGGCGTGCAGCGGCTTAGCGAAAGAGCCGAAATCTTCGCGCAGCTTCCATTGATTGAATCCACGCAGATATACTAGCGTTGATACTTTAGATGCAGTGTGATCTACTGATCTATGAGTTCCTCAGGCTTGCCCAAACAGTCCTCACTAGTCCCTCCATCACTTCCCCTACTGGCATGCCCGCATCGGGAATTGCGCATGAATAGGCGTACCGTGCAGAATGGGCGACAAAGATGGCGCGGTAATGGAGGATGATGGCGAGGACGATGGCCAAGTGCCAAATCTGAGGGTCCGTCAGCCTATATCAACAAGGACCGCGTAGATTGTAGCAGATGGTACTGTCAGGATCGCAGCGGGGACACACCTGGTGACTTGATCCCCAGTAGTCGAATTTACCAGGCCAAAAACATTCTGGGAAATGCATGGCGTAAGAGAAAAGTCCTGTGACGTAGGTGATGATCGAAAGACCGAAAGGGGCTTCAGAATATCAGCATAGCTTCCCCATGGATACCAACAAGAACATGATGACGCGTGCCGAAGGGGAAAGTGAGTGATTTGAGTAGGTGATCTAAGGCAGCGAGACTTACAGACGAAAGCTAATGCCATCGAGAACCCGTGAAGGTAGAACATTTGCAACATTGGTGCGACCATTGCGAAGCATAGGAAGAGGAAGAAGGCGATGCGCCAGTCCTACGCATCATAAGCTTGATGCCCCTCCTGTGCCTGGTTGAGAATGCGCCAACCTTGTGTTTCCGTTCATTGAACCACTTCTGAAAGGGCAGGTAGCTGCCGAGGATTCCACATGCGCCGTTGATGGTCGAATAGAATAGCACAGTTTTCGGGTGGCAGTAGTAGCCGTTGTAGACGACGGTGCCGAAAGACGCGGCGATGAGCCCTTAACGAGATTGTCAGTCAGGTGGTCGAAACAGTCAAGAATGACTGGCAGTGGCAGAAAATGAGCCAGGGTAAACGGAACTCACAAGATATCCCAATGTCTATCGGAGCTCTTGGTCAGCAGGATCAAATGGCCAGGCATCGCACTTACAGTCGACACAAGCTCCCCACTCGAACCACCGTCGAGAAGCACATCCGCTGAGGACATGCCATCCAGCCGACGAGACGAGGCATGAGACCGCTGCGAGGAGGTAGATGACGAGGGTGGCGGTGTCTAGGGGATGGGCATTGGGCAGAGGGGAGCTGTAGATAATGGACTGGAGTCCAGGATCAGCTATCAAGAGCATCGGCTGAAGGACGTGGGCAACAGCTTAGGCGAGAATGGCGGGGTGGTGAGAAGGACTTTAGGGGGAAACGGAGGGGAACATACCGGTATCGCGAGGAGGATGAGGATCGTTGGGATGAAATGCGAATGTATGTTGACTACCGACCATCGCTCAGCATCGTGTTACAAGCAAAGCGGCGACGTACCAGTCTCGTTATGCCAAGCAAACGCCGATTCGATGAGCGGGATCGGCCCCGCGTTCCCATGCAGCGGAATAAATCGACTATCGCCCCATCTACTTCAGCTCAAATCCTCGTGGATCAAGTGAAAGAGACCCTCACTAGCCCCCGATGACATGCTCATTGTTCCGCCAAACGAAGGGTAGGTCCTCATACCCAATCAACCGCTTCCCATCCTCCGACCTTGCCAGAGCCTCGGCGGGCGTCGGACCGAGGTTGGAAGGCGCAATGGCAGCTGTGAGCTTCGTATCCCCCAATTCTGGGCTCTCGATCACCTCCGCTGCGTCGGGCTCATCCTCGGCTGCTTCGTCGTCGTCTCCCTTTTCGGGTGACATATTGAAGTAGGAGTCTCGAGGGGGTTCGGTACATGAACGGACTAGTTTCCCTGGTACGGGTCGACTCCCCCACGCCAGGCTGAGGGACTTTGACCGGACCGCTCTCCGTCGACTGGCGAGGGCCTTTGTAGAAGCGGGTGTACGGTTTGGGAATAGGTACTCGGGCTCTTCATCCTCTTCATCGCCATCCATGGTCAAGGATTTTGCGCGAGACTCCTCATCCTCCCAGCCAAGCGACTCCCATCCCGCCCACTCCTCAGACGGAAGAAGCGTATGTACCATCTCAATCACCCGTCGCTGAGCAGCTCGGACTTGTCCCTCCCCATGTTCGGGGTGGACGCCCAGGTCGACGACGCTAAGCTTTGACGGGAGGGAACGGAGCCATTCCCTGCTCGGTCCGACGGGGACGGACAGACGGGAAGGGAGGTAGGCGACTACGTCCTCTCGGAGGCTCGAGAGGTGCTTGAGGAGACTGGAGTTGGTGGATTCGAGGGGTGATGTAGGGGTATCGAGATTTCGGTTGCGTAGACCTGTGGAGGGGCCGGCAATAGCGCTCGATGTTCCACCGAGGTCGTCATCGACTGAGGAGGCGATTGGTAATTTCCCATCACTCTGGAGAGACGCTTCGACCTCGCCGAGGTACCCGAGGAGCGCGGCACGGAAAGCTGAGATGTTCGGTAGCGCTGGGAGGGGGAGAGCGGATTGGGAGAAGCGGCGCGTCCAGGACGGTGGACTAGCCGGGGCGGTCATGGTGAGTCCGACGAGTGGGCCTCCACTTGTCATCGACGCAGCTTGAACATGGCTTGACACGGTCATAGCGTAGAGGAAGCTGAAGAGAGGCGGGCTGAGCTTTTTATGGACGGATTTCAGGGTTTGTGTGGACAAAGGGAAAATAAAAATCCGGAGCTCCCGGGTTTTCCCCGGTCTAAGGGAGACACCTCTTTGATCTCACGCTATGCCTTGAAAGAAGAGGATCAAAGATGGGACAGGCTCCAAGAGTGAATGAAGACTACATTATGAGCTGACCATGAGGAAGCCGTGCAGTGCCCTCTGGCTGTGACCTGCATGATTGGACAACTGGCAGAACCCGCTGGCGCTCCGAGCGGATGATGGATTTTTCCTGGATGCTGAAAACACTGTTCCCCTTGCATTGCTAGGGAAATAAAGCTGTGTTCAGGTGATTCACAGCTGGCCTTTTAAGTGGCGTGATCCAGGCCTTCCACCAAGGATGTGCCCTCTGCAATTCAAGATTGCTCTTGGCAATCTTAATGGACGGAGCATAATTTACAAACTCCACAGTTTGATTGTTTGAGACTTTCAGACTTCTATAAACGTGGATCAAGCCTTGTGTCAGGGTGCTACGCCGACCAGTGATAAGGCCCGACGTCCAACTCCTACGACTGACGATCGTGGCCGAAGGTGGCGATTGAGAGGCAAAGAGGGTCCAGCGTCAAAGGTACTGTCGGGGACGTATGAGAACGTAGCCGAAGTAGGCACTGGTCGGGTAGCGCTATCGATGCAAAGACTAAGACAAAGGGGTATACTACGAAATGACTTCAATGACTTCAATGACTTCAATGACTTCAATCTCGAATCGCTGAGGCTATCCCTCAGCGATCTATAGTACCTATATACTTCCGTAGCTTTGTGTTCCATGTCTCGTCTTCCAAACATCACGTCTCGATCTCTGCAGTGGCGCAAAAGGTGAATCTCGGCAATCTTGGGGTTCGGAACGCAATGAGGCCGAAAGAACGCGCGTTGCCGTTTTTGGGCGTCCTGTGATGTGCGACTCTCGGCGATAGTTGGCGAAAACGTGGTTTTGCCGTCGTTGTTCGATATGCGATCGTGACAAACTCCGACTACCAAAGGCCAGCATGTCGGAATGATTGTGGCCAAGTGTGATTAAATGGTTAGGGATTTGGTGAAGGTGGACGGAAGGACACGTTGTGGTTGTGTTTTTAATCTGAGTGGAGGGAGAATCAAGGGCTTGTCAATAAGCTTGAGGAGGTACGTAGTTTGTTCAGTGTGCAGGGGAGAAATTTGATACTGTTCAGAACAGGATTCAAAAGGCTTCGGAAGGAGCTAAAGAGACTTATGCTCAGTATGCACGGTTGGGACTTCCAGACAAGATCAATCAGCGGTGGAGGTGCGCGTCATCCTGAGGAGCGACGAGTGATCCTATCGGTGCGAATAGTGACTGAGAACACGGCGCAGTTCTGTGTGACGTACCAACCGCTGTCGGATCGCGACGTGTCACTTGTGTAGGGCGAAGCAGATGATGTATCGGGAACATGATGCATCGACACATCGGGCATACGATCATCGGACGGAGAGTAGGAAGTATGGACAAAGAATGGATATAACGACATATACGCTTGTACGACCATGATCCGGGTCGCCGAGGAAGGAAAAGAAACGACCGAGAGAAAGTAGGAGGCGTAGACGAGCGGATGAGAAGAGACAAACGAAAGAAGAAGAGCGGAAGAAGAAGACCAGCAACGGTGCGGACCATACCGAGAAGGGTCAGCGATGAACGACCGAATAGAGAAAGCGAGAAAGCATCGCTCGCCAACCCCTCGACGGCAGCGCGCGACCACCCCACTTCTCAGGCCGGGACACGAGCCCGAACCGGACAAGGTGAGCGATAGCGTCGCGCTGGGTCGGAAGAGGCGGCGAGCGATGCATGGTATCAGATGATGAATATGAACAGAGAAAAAGAGAGATGAAATGAAGCCGAACCAAAGATGCGGGAGGAGCGAGAATCATCGTCGACGACCCTTCCCCTGGACCAGCGTGAAGCCGTCATCGTCGACCACCGGTTCCGTCCGCTCCTCCTTCTCCGTATCCCGAGGCACGGGTTGAGGCGTCTCGTCGATCTCCATCACGTCGACCTCATCCTCCCTCCCACTCCCGCTCGTATCCTCGTCGTCGTCCACCTCAACCATGTCCCCTCCCTTGGTAGCCTGCACGCCCGACCTCCTCACCTCCCCCGCCTTCCTCTCGAGAGCCTCAACGATCGCCTCGGGAGTCGCCGAGAGGATATCCCGCCATAGTCTGATGATATCAGCGGACACCGCGTCGATAGAGCCGTCCTCGATGTTCGCCTCGAACTCGTCCGACATAACCTGATTGAGCGATTCGGCTAGGTCATCGTGGTCCAGCGGGGGCTTCGTCGCTGTCGTCGGGTCGACTCGGGGCGCAGTCGAGGAGGAAGGGGAAGCTGTGGTATTGGGGCTGGGGAGGAAGGTGGCATGTGATTCGAATTCGTCGATGATGATGGATGCGAGCCATGTTTTCTTGGCGAGGGAATCGGGGCCACCCCATTGTTCGGTAACGGCGATGGTGAGGGCGGGCCAGAGATCGAGGATTGCGATGACGCCGCGGGCGAAGAGGAGGATGGTGGGCGAAAGAGGGGGTTCAGGTTGCGACATGTTGCGGGAGAAAATTGGATTTGATGGGAGATGGAAAAAAAGGTGACGATGCGATGCGTGTGGAAGAGGCAGTTGATGTGTGCGGCCGTCGAAAAACGGCAAATGACCGGAGCCTCGTGTGTTTCGGGCTCGGCGAGCTGATGCAAGGAATTTGAGACGATCAGAGGCGCTGTGGGCGATCTGTCCCAAGCCAGGCGATCAATCGTCTAAAATCTGATAGATGGGAGGAGATTTTCGCCTCACCGAGGAACCCCAGAATTTTGGTCGGGATTTTATCGGCGTTTGATGAACAGGCGGTCGTGACACGTGGCAGCATTCCCTTGTCGCTTTGCGAGCATCACCCCTCTCCGAGGCAATCATCAAAAGCTGCACAGCAGCCCTTGTACCATGCGCTCCCCTCTCCCTTTTTTAGCGTCGATAGTCGCGTTCTTCGGCTCCGCGATAGCTCGCTCAGCGACGGGTGACAGGGTCCTGGTGATCCTTGAACCTTCGGTAGCGAGGGACGAGTACTCAAAGTTCTGGGGCTCACTGAAAGGTCAGCTCAAGACCGCTTTCGAAGCTCCTCGAGCTGTCCGCCTGGTGAGACGCTGACGATGTGCGTAGCGCGAGGCTTCGAACTCACTTTTAAAGGGCCAAAGGACGACTCAGCAGAGCTCATCAAACATGGCGAGCCGCAATATGATCACCTAATCATGTTCGCTCCCTCGGCGAAGTGTGAGCTCGCATCCAGAAATAGAAAACCGCAGATTGATTTCGTGCTCATCTGCGGACTGAGTTAGAGTCGAGCTGATAGTACCATAGCTTTCTCCCCTTCCCTTTCCCCCAAGTCCCTCCTCGACGCCCAAATCACCTCACTCAACACCCTCTTCCTCCTCTCACCTAATATCTCCGAGCTGAACCGAGATACCATGCGAGAATACGACCTCGAGTTCGTCGAGCGCGATTACCTCCTCCTCGACGCGTTCTCCCACCCCGCTTCGTCACCTCCTTCGATCGTCCTTCTTCCGCCTACATCCTGCATCCTATCCAACCCGGCCATCCTTTCCCCATCAACCATGTCTGGTGGGCCAATTGTTTACCCGTCCGGAACGGTGCATACACTCGGGATGAACCCTTACCTCGTGGAGGTCTTGCATGGCACGAAAACGGGATACGTGGGCGAGGATAGGGTGCTGGATGTGGATGAGGCGGAGGTCGAGAGTTCGGTTGGCGGGAAGAGTGGGAAGGAGGCGGTGATCTCTGGGAGGAAGGCAACGCTAGTCAGCGCGATGCAGACGAGGGATAATGTCAGGATCGGATTCGTGGGGAGCGGGGCGATGTTGAGGGATCAACACTGGGGAACGAGCGTACGAATCCAAGACGGGAAGTGAGTGTTGTCTTTCTTCTTCACGCTTACGCTAATCGGTGAGTGAACCAGGGTTGGAACCGGTAATGCTGGCTTTGCAGAGGCTTTCACCAAATGGATCTTCCAAGAGACCGGAGTAGTCAAGATCATCAGCACCGATCATCACCGCGAAGGCGAGACCGAACCACAAGACCTATACCGCATCAAAGATGACCTCGTTCGTGTGCCATTCACCTTCTCGGTCCTACTAACCTTCTGGTAACCAGACGTATACTGTGACCCTAGCGCAACACGAGACCACACCCAATAATACCTCATATTGGGCGCCTTTCTCAGTCTCCGACCTGCAAATGGACTTCACCATGCTCGACCCGCACATCCGGACGGCGCTCACCGAGGACCGATCGGCGCGAACACCCGTCGGCACCACGTATAAGGCGAGCTTCAAGGCTCCGGACCGACATGGGGTGTTCAAATTCGCTGTGGAATACTGGCGACCTGGGTGAGCTGCCTCGTCCTTCTTCGTCGCTTGATCAGATGGTGAAGGCAGTGATGATTCTAGAAGCTGACGCGTCCCTAAGATGGAGCTACATCCGCACCTCCTCCACCGCCTCGGTCGTCCCGTACCGACACGACGAGTACCCCCGCTTCATCGCCGGCGCGTGGCCATTCTACTCGTCAGCAATTTCGATGAGCATCGCGTTCCTCTTGTTCTGCTCGCTCTGGGTGATGCTTGGGGAAGGGGATCGGAAGGGGAAGAAGAAGGCGGAGTGAAGATGGTTTGAGCAGGATGCATCTGATGATGAAAGTTCATACGGATATATGGACGGCATATGACTTGTGAACGGGCAGGAGGAATGCTGAGAGGTAGTGACTAATCTCGCCTTGTCATCAGGATCAGCAAGCTCCTGTCGATCTATCAGAAATACAGCATTCGGTCACCCAGACAGCACCATCAACTCAGCCAGACGGCGCCCAGCCAGGATTTAATGATCGTCGTGCAAGAGCAGCCTCGTTTTGCTGCTCGGAGTCCCTCGCATCTGCTTCAATGTGGGAAGCAATCGTAATGCTTCCGAGGACTTTATGAGTCAAGACTCCACAGTCTTCAGGTTTCTGCAAACCCTCAATGACGATGAGAAGGAAGTGATGGACAAGATGAGGGAGGAAGAGGAAACTTTCATGAGTGGGCGGACTCTCACAGAGGGTATCAATTGAGGACGCAGGTCCTGTTTGATGAGAGGATCCAGATGGACCAGAGACCAGACTCCACTCCGCTGAGGCCAGTCTGAATTGATCCAAACCACTCCTGACAATCCCACTGATCCGACTTTTCTCTTTGACATCATGGCTGTTGAATTGCATAGTCTGCTGCTAATAACATCTAAAACCTTGTACTGTAATTGAACCCAAATGTCAATGGGAGATGTGACCTTTCAGTATGGATAAATGCACCAATGTTACCATTAGGGTATTATCCGACAATCAAATCCATTCTTGTCCAACATCCTTGCTGCTTCAGTATCAACCGACTCCTGTCTCCGTCAAAACCGCCCCCATCAGAGACAGAGACAAGAATGTCGATCCGTGCCGACCAGCTCCAACGATACTCCGGTCAGGCCCCAAGAGCATCAGATCAAATGCAATCGAGTCGGACCTTCCTTTCGGCGAATGACATACCCCTGGTGACTTATCGATCAGCGTGATGATTGGGTTCGGGTGGGGTGTGGGATCATGTGGATTATCTCGGATCTCTCCTTCGTCATCCAACTCGTCATTCCATCATCAGCCTTCTCTTCAGTCTGTCATCATCCTTACACTCGTATCGCGTCCTTGCATCAGCCTCAAGGATGTTGCCGGGGTGAGAGTGGAACTACAACGCACAGTGAAACTACAACGTACGAGCCGATCAAAACATAACCGACTATCCAGTCCGGACACGCCATCCCTTCCCTCATCTTTCCTCTTTCCTCTTCTCTCTCACTTCCCCTTTCTTCCTATCGTCCAACTCCAGCTGTCCCATCCCACTCGTCACCTGTACGAGGATGGTGAAGAGCAGCGACACGAGCGCTTCCCCACCGTCCTACCTACCTCCCAAGCCCCGGATCCTAGGCTCGAGAAGGAAAGGGGAAGGAAAGACGAAGAAGAACGAGGATAAGGTGAACGCGCTCAAGCCGAACGCCATGCAGACGACAGTCAAGGAGGTGAGTGGCGATGCGGAGGAAGGCGGTAAGGAGAAAGGCAAGGGGAAGAAGACGGCTGAGGACGTGAGTCTCGTTCCTCCTTCGCCACCGCCACCCTGGCTCGGTCTTCACTGATCTTCGACGGGTTGGTCAGCTCGCCGCACTCATCCGGTCTCTATCACTCAAGACTCCACAATGGTCTCTCTCAAACACACCTGCGGCTCGCGCGACTACCACGGTCGAGCCCGCGACTACTCAACCCAGCAAGAAGCAACCCGACTACCCACCTCCAGCTCCCAAGAAGCCTCCAAGCCCAGTCCCTCCCATCGGCTCCGAGCGTGAGAACGCTCGCCAGAAACCGAAGCTCGAGAGCCCACTACAATACAAGTCGACTATCCCGATCAACCAGACGAAGGCAAATGAGAGGAAGGCAGGATCCGATGAGGGGTCTGAGGCGAGGTCGAGGATGACTTCGTTCTTCGCGAGGAGCGAGGCTTGGAGGAGGGCTAGCGAGACGAGCTTGAGTGGCGAGAACAGGAAGTCTAGTGTTCAGTCACTTAGCGATCAGAGGAGGGTCATCGAGCATTTGGTGAGCTTACATTTCCTCCTCGATATCAGTGCGCGTGATGTTGCTCAAAGCAAAGTGGCTTACGATCGCTGATCAGCCGGTCTTCCCTACCCCGACTGCCGAGCTCCCCATCGTGCTCCGCCCCTCCTCTCGCTCCGATGCAGGCACCGCATCCCGGAACCTCTCTCTGTCCGAGCACGTCACCTCCCCCGGCTTCGGAGGTTTCTACCAAGGCCGCAGCAATAGCGTTAGCTCGGCGTACCCCACATCCTCCTTTTGGCAACGCCAATGCGATCCGCAGATCCAAGAAGCGGCTTGGCGACATCAGGACATCCCCGACATATTCTCCTACGCGCCCACGACTCCACTGTGCAACACGAGTCGCTCTTCAGTGACCCCGACATATCGCTTCACCACGCCGGGGCCCGAGCGCCGCGGAGGAGACCCAGTTGCGATTGACAGGCCCCTTGGGCGCCGGTATACGAATCCGTATACCGGCTTGGGGGTGTTGCCGGGTACTTGGCCTTTCACCAATCAGGGTTCGCCGCCGCCAACCCCGTTCGTCTCGGGAGATTGGAGTGAGTCTGTCCTCGTGATCCGGACAAAGCTGATGCGGATCAGTCTGTAATCAGCCACTATGCGGGTATCACAACTTCCAGAAGAACGCAGAGTGCCGTGCGTGAGTCGGGCAGTCTCCATTGATGGGTCGAAGCTGACTCCGTCTTTAGATGCGGCCACCCCAGGCCGTGGGACATGATCGCGAGTGATTCTGCAAGAGCGACGCTGATCAGTAGAGTGCGGCCGTCCCGCATAGTCCGCCGCTGGGTACGGTCGGAGACTGGCAGTGTGAATGCGGGTACATCAGTCAGTCTCACTTCGTGCTCCAGGTGACTCCCAGCTGAAGAATGCTCAGACTGGAGGAGGCGTGCGCTGTGCAAGAATTGCTACCCAAATCATCCCTATAACCAAGGTGACGAGCGCGGTCTGCCTTACTGGAAGCGCTGAGACCCTGCCAGATCGCTCGCCATCGTCGTCTCTCCCGTCCCCGCCTGGGAGGAGCCAGCATTTCCTCCCCCCGATCGACAGGTTCACGGCGCCCTCCCCACCGGTCTCGCCAATGTCGGGTTCAATCCGCGGGACCGGGATGCTCCCCCATCTCCCGGGATGGTGAGCTCGAATCACTTCATCAGTAAGCTACGGATATGATTCTGGGTGGTATTCGCTGAAGCGTCAAAGACACATTCTCGCTATACCCTCATCGTGACACCACAACTCGATTTTTCTCGGATGGACTTGATACGCGGTACCCTTCGGTTTCGGATTGTTGCGGGAGTGATGTGCCAAGGCGAGATGTAGGTTAGGAGGCAGGAGGGCGGGGTTAGAATAAGAGAGGGCAGGAACCGAGCTCACAACCGATTCAGAAGAGGACTCGAACCATTATAGCATGTGGAGTGGAAAGGTGTATGTAGGATATGACGAAATCATGCATGGTGGTGTCGCGTTATGTCGCGATGACAAACGGTCCTCTCCGAATGACGTCGAAGATAGCAATCCCCTTGGTGCCAGAGCTCGAACCATATCACAACCTAACGCAATAACATAACACGACCCTTCGAAAAACGACTGTTCGGGAAACAAGGTTGGGAGCCCGATCTCAGGGTGAACAACCCGCGGCTCCGGCCACGGATCGCTCTTAAATATCCCTGATATTTTCATCGTTCCGCCTTGACACAGGCAGACGACTGTCGCCATCAATCATCTCCCTCATCCTTGTTTTCTCATTTTGGGTCTCTAGATACAATCTCAAAATCTCTAAAATCGACAAAGGCAGAGCCGGTCATACGTAGGTGGGATTTTGTTTGTTGAGGATAGTGTGGAGGGAGACGGCCGGATTGCGCAGCCAAAGGACAAGGCCAGGGATGCTCCGGGTTCGCCACGGCCTCTTGATCAACGCGCCTCCGTACCCATCAATTTGCGGTGCTAATCCAGATCTCATCTTCCTTCCATCGCACTTTCTTCTCACCCAACCATTGTCGATTCCGACTGATTATCAATAGATCTTTTCTCTCGTCTCGACGTTTCGGGGATATTGGATACCATTGGTCATCGACTCGCTTCTGTTGATTCCCATTCCGTCGGTACCCGTATTCCACAGTCACGAGGCGTCAGCATCACAGTCACGGTAGATCGCAACCTCGACTGGACGCGTAGATCCAGCCCAACCCAGACCACTCGGGGGTAATACATTCCGACCTCCACGTCGTCGCGTGAGGATAAAGGAGCGCTTGGAATCAGGAAGCGCCGGTTTCAGCGCTGCGTCCCGCCACCCAGGGGGATCCCCTTGTCGCTCCTTTCATCCACGTCTACCTTGCCTTTGGATCGCCCGACCGTCAATCGCCACCTTCTTCCTCATCGCTTGACGTCGGAATCGTCATTCATGGACAACACTTCGTGACGGTGAGGAACATACAGTAAACGTCGTCGTCTAAAGGAGCCTTTGGTTGGACCTCCTGTCGACGTGACTAATCCACCTTCAACCGGAATGGCGCTCAGTCCACCGCCAGCCCCCGCGCCGACACCCGCACCCACCACACGCACATCGACGCGAACACATGCTAGAAAAGCATCATCATTAACCGCTCCACCCACACCCCTGATCCTCACCCCGTCCGACCACAACTCCCCTCCGTCGATCCGATCGCATGGACCGAAGAATCCGTGTGCGGGTGTGACGGTGGAGGCGAAGAGTCATGCCTTAAGGAGCGTGTTTGGGGAGAAGGACCGTGCGGCGTGTCCCTTTCCTGGGGAATATGGGGGCGCGGGTCGATGTGGGGTTATGGAGGAGGATGAGAGGGATGAGGTCTTGATGGCGACTTGTGCAGCTTGCGCCTCGGTCGTAAGTCTCATTCGGATCGGGTTTAATTGCGTTTTGCTTGGGATTGGGATATAAGCTGATGCGGGTATGGGCAGGAGAATCGCGCGCTGTCTCTCGACGAGATCGCTTCCATGTCATACGACCACAGCTGGCTCCGACCCCCTTCCGCCGCCATAGCGCCTTCCACAGTCATCAATAACGCCATTCGCGCGCATATAAAGCGGTGCGAGATCGCAATCCCATCCCGACAACCACTGCTCAACAAGCACCAACTCGCCGGTTCCGTCAACGAGTCCGTCCTCGAACCCGCTCTTCATCCCGACGCGTTTCATCGACCCATCCGACCAAAGGGGACGGTATGGTACCTCATACCCGCTGGGAAAGCCAAGTGGAGGAATCCGTTTGATGGGCTAGAGGTTCCGAAACCACCTCCGAGAAAGCCGATGCCGAAGAGCAAGGGATCGAAGGAGAGTAAGGGGAAGGAGGATAAGAAGATAAAGGGAAAGGCGAAGATCAATGGGCCGGTCAAGATCAGGTTACTCTTCAGCGGAGGAACGGTGCCGGTCGAGGAGGAGGAAGAGAGCGATGTGGGGAGTCGCTCGCAGGGGTCGAGGAGCGGATCGAGTCGGAAGGGTTCGGCGACACCGATGGGAATCGCTCAGCCGGGACCACTACCTGGCAGCAGACGATTGTCCCTACGAGCGAGGGATATTCTCGATTCATCTTCGGAGAGTGATTCGTCAGACTCCGATATGGAGCAGGATATCGCTCTGCCTCGGATCCACAAACCCCCAAAGCCGATCATTCGCAAGCCCCCACCTCCACCACTCGCCATCGCCAATTCCCCTCGCCATACCCATCTATCCCATCGAACCGCCTCTTCACCATTCGCAGATCTCTTCTTCAACTCCATCGGATCCCCCGTCTTATCCTCCATTCCGCCTTTCGGTCAACATCCCTCGTCACACTCATCGCCCTTCCCCTCACATTCCCTCGACAACACCACTTGGGCCGCACGACAAGATCCCGATCGATTCGCAAGTATCGAGACCTCGAGTTCCAGCTCTGATGACGAGACGAGGGAACCGGATTGGGAGATGGCCACCGGGATCCTGATCGGGGGGGATGGTGGGGATGACGCACCAGTCTGGTCTGCAGAGGACGAGGAGATGAAAGTCAAGGAGGCGACTGATGCGCTCAAGGTCTTGTTCCCCATGTCATCGCCGGAGCAGGAGGTGGATATGGAGCCCAAGTATGAACTCAATCGGCTCGACAATCGTCCTGCACAATCCGATTCCTCCAGCTTAGCCGAAAGTTCCTCCACCGCTACCGCCCAAGCGATCTATGAAGACCGACTTCGAGCTCCCAATGCAGGCGCATCCATGGCTCTTTCCGCCTGGACAGCAAGTTCCAGTCCAGCTCCATCACCCAATCTACGCGCCTTCGCCAACCTTGCTCCTGATACCAGCCCGACACAACACCTTTCCAAGCTTCGCAGCTCGCTCGATCCGGCTGAGATTGATGTCGATGAGGATCAACAGTGGCTTGACGAGACCGGCGAGTTGCCGGTCAAGGCTGAGGAGGTCCTCTCCGATGTGGATCTCGGTTCGACGATGGGAGATGCTGCGACACCTGAGCATGATCGACAACTGCATACAGCAGCATGGGCTCGCGAAGCTGCGGCTCGGATCAAGGAGGAGCCCGAGGATTACCCTTCGCCATTGACGACGGAGCCTGATGATCAGAGCGCGGTACTGTCACATGGCTCGCGAGCAAGTTCGACACCATCAAGCGGATCGTCCGATATTCACCCTTTCGAGGTCGAGTCGGAGCATGCGCCGAGATTGAGTCTGGAGGAGGTGATCATGGGACCTGAGAGCATCAGCGTGGACGAGCTCGATGGATGGTTGCCGGCGATGCAGGGCAAGGCGGAAAAGACACCTCAGCGAGGCAGACATATTCGGTCGAGACACCATCCGCAACGATGCAGTGGAAATTGGGGGAGTATCGGGGTTGGCGCGTCTCTCGTGCCCAACGGCAAGCCGCTGCCTGCGACTAAGACTACTTCGATGGTCCGGACGCGAAGCATCCGATCGACTACTCGTCGACGTCGCTCATCACCTCGAAGTCACCGATTACTCACACCCCCACCGACAGACGAGCCTGACGCCGAGCAGGAACTTATCGAAATCGACGATGCGATTGGTACGGCCGATCTCGAGCAGGCGCGAGCTGAGGCCGAGGCGAGAGAAGAGCAGCACCGCAAGGCTTGTCGCGAGAAGTCGGAGCAGCAGAAAGCTCTCCTCGAGGCGTATCGGCAGAAGGTCCGAGAGAGCCATGATGCTACCCCGCCCGACGGACTGCCAATGTGTGACCAGACCTCGCCTTGGTCAGATCTCGCTTCGGCGGCTGGGGGCTCGAGCGAATCGATCAATATCACTACTCCGTCTGCACTTTCGCCAATGGTCCTTCAGAGCATCTCGAATCTGTCGCTCGGTAACGACGTCTCTGCTTTTCCCCCGTCTATGGATCCCACGACGTTGATGCCACCGCCGATCCCCGATACCTCGCTGGCGTCGCTCGACGAGGTGATGTCGCAGGCGGATGTGGAAGCAGTCTTGGCCGCTATGGGTGCTCCACCGCCTCCAGTCGCTTCATCCAGTACCTCATCCCCTTCTGTCCCAATCACTTCCTCGTCACCGGCGCCAAGCGTCGAGCCGGCCGCCAACACATCTGAGAACAGCACGAACATCGTTGACCTCCCGACCACCCTTCCTGCCGATGTCACTACTCCTGAGCCGGCAACGACTTCCATGCCCCCACCCCCGGACAAGGCGCAGGGTGCTTTTACGAAGCGACTTTGCCCTGGTGTCGATGCTTGTGTGGTCGATAATATCCCGGTGTATGCTTTGGTATCGGAGAGTAAGAGCGGAAAGGTTGTCGTGCTCCGTCGTTTAGACACCGATTTTGGTGAGCCGACCGCATCCGTCTTCTCTGGGCTGAAGCTGATGAAAACTAGTCAATGGCACTTCCCTCCTCGCCGCCCTTGGCGTCCCTCCATCCAAGTACGGCGACTATCTCAAAATCCCATCCCCTACACTAGCGTCGCACCACGTCGTCCCCGGCTCAGTGGGCGGCACTGCATACTCCGTCGGCGTGCCGGGTGTTTGGGTGCAGCTTGTCGAGGCGAGGGAGTACGCCAAGAAGCTACAGTTGGGAGAGGGGATTTTGCTGTGCAATATACTCCGGGAGGATCTATTCCAACAGGTGAGGAAATAGCTACACCCCATCGAACATAGGCTGATCAAGTAACCAGTTTGCTCTGCTCGCCGGGCTCAAGCCTGATCATTCCGCCGCGGAGAACTTTGGCTTGCCCGTGAGTCGCCCTGGTCCTCAAAACAAGAGTCAGCCAAATGTGCCACAGTTTATCGCACGGCGCCCCCCATCCGCGAACAGCTCCACCCTCCCATCCTCATTCACAAATTCCAAATCCACCCCCAACCTAACCGCCCTCGGCTCCTCCACACCCTTCACCCAACTTCGCGCCGCCGCACTCCCGAAAGGCGCACTCGTCCGCTCCGCCCCACCCATCACCGCCGACGGGTGTCCCAAACCCAAGCGTCGACGTGCGACTATCGTTGGCCAATTCGGCCCTCTCGTCTCGCCCAAGGCTGGGGTGACGACGAGGAAGGATAAAGCTGCGATGACTGCTGCTGCGAGGAGGGCGACGAGGGCGAGTGTAGGTGGGGAGACTGCGAAACCTAGATTGGCAAAGTGATACGACACACCACTCGATTACTATACACCGCTCGATCGATATAGAAAAATCTGGGAAGAAGAGAGGGAAAGACATGGGGAGATGAGAAGATGAAGGGACGAGGGGATAAAGGAGTACGAGATAAGGGGACGGATGAGTACGGGATGAAGGGATGAGGGGGTGAGAAGTCGGGTATCTTGTGAACTAGACAGTTATAGCAAGTAGGAAGAAACACAACTCATGTTCAGCGGACGCTGGGATGGTGGTATGAACGTGATGATATATTTTGACAAGGTATACAATGGGAGTCTCTAGCGCGGCGCCGACGGACCGGCCCGACTTCACCTTGTAACCTACAGTTATGGAGAGAGAGAGTCACAGAGTCACAATCAACGAAGTCACGACTATCAGAGATTGGGATAAGGGATGTTAAGAGAGTGAGCAGACCAGAATGACTGGTATCTGCACAAATACAGGCAGGCCAAGCACAGCACACTGCATTATTTGTAGACCTTGCATAAGTAGATGTCCTTATCCGTTCAAGAGTCAGATGAGCGGTGACAGGAAAGGTTCTCGATCACGAAACTAACAGTATTGTCACGGTGCTACGTCGACCAGCAAATAGGCCCGACGCTCAGCTCCTAGGATCGGCGACGGTCGTCTGAGCTTCGGCAAAGTTGGGCTACCGTGGTCGAACTTGGCTCGAATAACTCGAGGACACGCGTGGGTGTAGCCGAGTTAAGTGCCGGTCGAGTAGCGTGGGCTAGAGATGCAGAGGCTATGAGTAGGCTAGGTAACTATAGTGACTTTGTACTTTA
>JAABUK010005754.1_pt1 | contig 19051 bp, 1 predicted proteins | sample 5559141 | NCBI WGS metagenome assembly JAABUK01 (sample SAMN10711869, study PRJNA513367) | rock metagenome | isolation source: Antarctica rocks | place: Antarctica: Victoria Land, Pudding Butte nord | collected 2016-01-03 | reverse complement strand
CCATAGATATGCGCATACATGGCCCATAGATATGCGCATTCATGGCCCATAGATATGCGCATTCATGGCCATTGCTGCTGCCATAGATATGCGCATACATGGCCCATAGATATGCGCATTCATGGCCCATAGATATGCGCATTCATGGCCATTGCTGCTGCCATAGATATGCGTATACATGGCCCATAGATATGCGCATACATGGCCCATAGATATGCGCATTCATGGCCCATAGATATGCGCATTCATGGCCATTGCTGCTGCCATAGATATGCGCATACATGGCCCATAGATATGCGCATTCATGGCCATTGCTGCTGCCATAGATATGCGTATATATGGCCATTCTTGCCCCCATAGATGCGCGCATACCCCTATTTATGGCCTATACATATGCGTATATATGATGTTCTATGATCGCCCTTATCGACGGCAGCGACCCCCCGGAACCACCCCTAACGCCAGTAACTTTTGATTCCCGGATTCGATCGATTCGCGCGAAATCTACGCGGGGGTGACGCCTGGGCTATACGACTCCGGATATATAGCGACGTTTTCCCAGGTGCAATTATGCGGTGCGGTGCGACAGCGACAGGACCTTGGCCATGAAGGGAATGCGCCATGGCCATAAATGGAATAGGGCCATGGCCATGAGTGGAATGCGCCATGGCCATGAATGGAATGCGCCATAGCCATGAATGGAATACGCCATGGCCATGAATGGAATGCGCCATGGCCATGAATGGAATAGGGCCAGGGCCATAAGTGGGGCCATACATGGGGGCCATGTTGGTGGCGCATTCTAAATTTAGGCATTCTCACGAGCCAAAAACATTCTCAGGAGCGCTCACGGGCACTAATAGCGCTCGAGAGTCAAGATATAGTATCACCCCGCTCAACCAAGCTCAACCGGCTTATATGCGCTTATAGCGCTTAGAGCCTACTCTACACTTTTGTAGATAAAGTATCTATAATTTATTAATTTTAAAATAATAAAAACCGAACGAGATAATTTAAAATTAGAATAAAAATTAAAATATATTCTTAATAATCGTATTATTAAAAAGAGGAAGAGTTATACTACCGAATACCTCCTATTTAAAAAAGTTAAGGATTTATATAAAATTATTAAATTAATATTGAAAATTATTTCGCGCGCGAATTTATTAAGAAATATAAATAATATATTAAATATTAAACTAAATTCTTCTTTTAGGGTTGATAATTTTAGAAATATAATTATCTTTCTCTTTTATATTATCGCCCTTTACCTACTTATATTGAGAAATAATTATTATATTAAATCTATTTATCGAGCTTTATTTAGAGCTCGGGTATTATAATAATATTAAAAAGATATTATATCGAGAACCGGTAAAATTACTATTTAATAATTTTAGAATATTTATTTCATTATACGTAGAGTTATATAGCCCGAATATCCTAATAATATATTATTTATATACTATTTTATATAGATTTAAGTATATACTCCTCGTTATTATTATTTCTTAATTAGATAATATATTTATATAGGAAAGAGTTTCGGATAATATAAAATTTTACGGAACTATTAATACCGACGTTAAATAGATAACCCGCGTATTAAAATTCAGGAAGGTAACTACTAAAGTAAAATAAAATAAAATAAAAACCTATAATAGGGGTTAGGGTTATAGATAAATATATTATAAATTTATAAGCCGGTATATAGTAGGGTTATAGTAGGACTATAAAGTAGTATTTAAAAGAGCTCTAATAGGGTAAATAATAAGACTATATAAAGTATATACTAGAGAATAAACCGTTATCGAGTATATTATAAAGTATACTATGAAGTAATAATTAAGTATATTATGAGGTAGGAGTAGAGTATACTATAAAGTAATAATAAAGTATATTATAAAGTAGTAATAGGGTATACTATAAAGTAGTAATAGAGTATATTATAGGGTAGTAATAAGGTATAATATAGAGTAGTAATAAGGAATATTATATTAAGGAGCCAAATTTTACTAGAACTCCCGTTATATTAATATTATACTAAAGGTAAAGGAATATATAAAGGAGTATAAACGAAATCGAAATACCTAGACGAGGGAGGCCCGAGATATAATAAATAATTAAAGAATATATATAATTCGAAGAACGAAACCGTTTTTTTAACGGGAGAGTATATATAAAGTCTTACTAAAGTCGACGGGAGTATAAAAACTCGTAAGATAAAAAAGGGTGAAAAATAACTTTTTTAAAAAACTTTTTTAATTCTTAATTATTAAAAATAATAAAGGAGGAAAAGTTAAAGACTTTAAGGATAAAATAAAAACTTTATAAAGTATATTATTCTCTCCTCTACCGATAATAAATTTAAATAATATCGACGGAATAAGGTATTTAAAGCCCGTTAAAATAAACTAAAAAATAATTAGGATCAAAATATATAAAATAATATAATACTTAACTACCGATAAGGCGCTAGGAATAATTAGAATCCCGAACTAAATCTTATTAATTATAATAAAAACGGGAGTAATAAAAGTTATTATTTATTTATTCTAGGTTTATCTTAAATAGGGATACTACCTAAGGTATTTTAAAAGAATTAATATAACAATCTTTATAAAACTTAAAAAAGGCAATTATTTAAAGCTAAAATTATATAAGTTTATTATATTTTTTAATATACTTAATAAAGCGCTAGAAGTAGTTATCTCTAGAAAATTAAATAATATAACGGAGGAGTACGAATTATTACTACTATAATGAATAGGGGTTAGATAAAAGTATTTAATAAAAACCGCGCTAGAGACCTTTATAAATATAGTATATACTATATAGAATTATAGTAAGAACGGGAGGGAAAAAAAATAAACCTATTATTACTAGATATAACGGGAGTATTCGATAATATTTTATACGAGAGGCTATTATACGACCTACGAATAAAAGGCGTACCGAGCCTAATTATTAACTAGATAATAAACTTTTTATCGGATAAAGTTATATTTATAATATTTAAGGGAAGAATAAATATAATAAAAGAGATAATAACGGGTATCCTATAAAGATCGTTTATTTTACTAGTATTTTTTCTATTTTTTAATATACTATTAATCGAGGAGTATACTAAAATAAACTTATTAATATAGGTCGGAGGATTTATAAATAACGTCTACCTACTCGCCTATAACGAGAGTATAAAGAAGAATTATACGAATTCAAAATAAACCTATAATATTTATTTAAAGTAGGTAGTTATTTATAAAATATTATTTATCCTTTAGAAATACGAGCTAGTCTATATATCTCGAACGCCGAAAAAGTTTAATATAAAAATAATAATAAACTTTAGGAATATAATTATTAAACCTAAAATAAATATTAAGATTTTAGGATTATATATTAATTTAAAATTAAAATAAAGACTATACCTAACCTAGATTAAAGTTAAAGTAATTAATTAAAGCCGCGTTATGAAATACTTAATTAATTCGATATAAAGTACTACCTTCGCGAAGTATAAAATATTATATAATATAATAATTAAATTAATATTAATATTTACGGCTTTAATATAATATTAATTTAAAAGAATAATAGAGGTTATAAAGAGATATATAAAGAAACTAATAATTATTTAGATATAATTATTTTAAAATAGTTTCAAAAATATTTAAAATTACCCTAATTCTAATATTTAAGGCTAAATTAATAATTATATTAATTAACCTCTAATTAAACCGCCTAATAATACGATATTAAATAAATCGAGAGACCTATTTAATTATATTTATAAAAAATATAAAAATCTAGAATAAACTCTAATATAAAAAAGATAAGTAACGATAAGTAACGATAAATACCTCCGATACCGATAATAGAAGGAAAAAACCTAGGTACTTCGCGCTCTAAAATTTAAAAAATAATATAAAGTAACTATAACTATAAGGAGGAGAAAAAACTAGATAAATTTAATCGAAGATATCCAAGAATATTAGAATATTAAGGTTTTTAATTAAAGGGTAAAAAATTAGGCCCGTTAATAATAATTAAATAAATAAAAAAGTTATAAAAGGATAATTTTTATATAAACTAATAACTCGGTTTAAAAAGGGATTTATTTAGGGATTTATTTAATTATTATAATTAATTAAAGAAGGCTAAAAACTCTATAATAATATAATTAAAATATAATAAAATCGGATTAAATAAGTTCCTATATTAAATAAAAGTATTTATAATCCGTAGCGCTAATTATTAATATAAATAAAAGAAATAAAGTATAAAGTATATATTATTATTTTACCCGGAACTAGCTAGTAATAAAACGGAGCTAATAAAATAAATAAATATATACGATTTTAGGAAAATATTAATATAAATTTAAAATATATATATAGCCGCCTAGTAGATAATAAAAATAAAATAACTCGGCTAATTCTCTTTTATTAAAAAATAATTAATATAATCTAAATTACTACTAGGACCTAGCGATATACCTAGATTTATAAAAAAAGGAAGAAAAAAAAGAAGCCGCCGGCCGGAGAGCCGTAGGTATCGACTATTTAATAAATTTATAATAAAACGGCCTATAGGCCTATAAGATAAATAAATAAAATTAGAGATACTAAAATAAAAGGGAAGTAGAGGGAAAAATAAATAATATTTTAAAATAATTATAATTATCGATTATTAATTAATTAATTAATTAATTTATATATTTACTCTAGTAAAACTACTTTATTAATGAGGGAGTTCCGCGAATACTTTCCTAATAGGGTCGTTAGCGGCGCCTACTAACTACTAAAGAAACCTCGTCGGTTAAAAACTTTAATTTATCGATAATTTATTTCCTCTTCTTACTAGTTAGTAGCCGATAATTATAATTATTCTAAATACTATTTATCCTTCTCTCCGTTTCTCTTTTACTTTAGTTTTTCTAATTTTATTTATTTATTTTATAGGCCTATAAGCCGCTTTATTATAAATTTATTAAATAGTCGATATCTACGGCCCTTCGGCCGGCGGTTTTTTCTTTTTCTTCCTTTTCTTTATAAGTTTAAATATATCGCTAGGTCCTAGTAATAATTTAAATTATATTAATTATTTTTTAATAAAAAAGAATTAGTTAAGTTATCCCGTTTTTATTATTTATTAGGCGGTTATTTATATACTTTAAGCCTATATTAATATCTTTTTAAAATCGTATATATTTATTTATTTTATTAACTCCGTTTTATTACTAGCTAGTTCCGGGTAAAATAATAATATATACTTTATATTTTATTTATTTTATTTATATTAGTAACTAGCGCTATAAATTATAAATACCTTTATTCGATATAGGAACTTATTTAATCCGATTTTACTATATTTTAATTATATTATTATAAAGTTTTTAGTCTTCTTTAATTAATTATAATAATCGAATTAATCCCCGAATAAATCTTCTTTTTAAGCCGGGTTAATAGCCTATATAAAAATCGTTTTTTTATAACCCTTTTATTTATCTAACTATCGCTAGCGGGCCTAATCTTTTACTTTTTAATCGATAATCTTAATATCCTAATATTCTTCGACGTTTTCGATTAAATTTATCTAGTTTTTCCTCCTCTTTATAGTTATAGTTACTTTATATTATTCTTTGAATCTTAAAACGCGAAATACCTAGGCTTCTTTTTCCGTTATCGGTATTAAAGGTATTTATTACTACCTACCTCCTCTATATTAAAATTTACTCTAGATTTTTATATTTTTTATAAATATAATTAAATAGATCCCTCGATTTATTTAATATTATATTACTAGGCGGTTTAATTAGAGGTTAATTAATATAATTATTAATTTAGCCTTAAATACTAGAATTAAAATAATTTTAAATACTTTTAGGACCGTCCTAAAGTAATTATTCTAAATAATTATTAATTTTTTTATACATCCCTTTATAGCCTTCGTTGTTCCTTTTAATTAATATTATATCGGAGTCGTAAACGTTAATATTAATTTAATTATTATATTATATACTATTTTATATTTCGCGAAGGTAGCGCTTTATATCGAACTAGTTAAATACTTTATAGCGCGGCTCTAGTTAATCGCCTTAATAATCGCCTTAATTTTAATCTAGGTTAGGTATAATCTCTATTTTAACTTTAAGTCGATATATAGTCTTAAAATCTTAATACTCGCTCTAGGTTTAATAATTATATTCCTAAAATTTATTACTATTTCTATATTAAACTTCTTCGGTATTCGAGATATATAGATTAATTTATATTTCTAGGGGGTAAATAATACTCTATAAATAATTATTTACTTTAAATAGATATCGTGGGCCCGTCCTAAATTTATATAATTCTTCTTTATACTCTCGTTATAGGCGAGTAAATAGATATTATCTATAAATCCTTTAACCTATATTAATAGGTTTATTTTAATATACTCCTCGATTAATAGTATATTAAAGAATAAAAAAAAGTACCGGTGAAATAGGCGATCCTTATAGGATACCCGTTATTATTTCCTCTATTATACTCGTTATTCCTTTAAATATTATAGATATAACTTTATCTAACAAAAAGTTTACTATCTAGTTAATAATTAGGCTCGGTATACTTTTTATTCGTAGGTCGTATAATAGCCTCTTATATAAGACGTTATCGAATACTCTTATTATATTTAATAATAATAAGTTTACTATCTTTCCCCTCCCCCCCGTTTTTACTATGATTTTATATAGTATATATTATATTTATAAGGGTCTTTAGCGCGGTTTCTATTAAACGCTTTTATCTAACCCTTATTTATTATAGTAGTAGTAATTCGTACTCCTCCGTTATATTATTTAATCTTTTAGAAATAATTATTTCTAGCGTTTTACTAAATATATTAAAAAGTATAATAAACCTATATAACTTTAAATCTAAATAATCGCCTTTCTTCGATTTCTTAAAAATTATTATATTAATTTCTTTAAAATACCTCGGGTAGTATCTCTATTTAAAGTAGATCTAGAATAAATAAATAATAACGTTAATTATTTCTATTTCTATTATAGTTTTTAGGAATCGGTTCGGGATTCTAATTATTCCTAGCGCCTTATTAATAGTTAGGTATTATATTACTTTATATATTTTTATCCTAATTATTTCCTAGTTTATTTTATTCCGTCGATATTATTTAGGTCTACCGTTAGTAGGGGGGGGAAAAGTACCCTTTATAAAAAAATTATTTTATTATTAAAGTTTTTAATTTTTCTTTTTTTATTATCCTTAATAATTAGGAATTAAAGAAGTTCTTTAAGACGGTTACTTTTCTCCTTTTTTTATTTTACGAGTTTTTATACTCCCGTCGGTTTTAATAAAATTTTATATATACTCTCCTATTAAAAAAAATATTTCGTTCTTCGAATTATATATATTCTTTTATTATTTATTATATTAAAAGCCTCCCCCGTTTAGGTATTTCGATTTTATTTATACTCTTTTATATATTTCTTTACCTTTAATATAATATTAATATAACGGGAGTTCTAGTAAAATTTAGCTGTTTAATATAAATAGGCCTATAAAATTATAAATTTAATGATTTTTTAGAAGCCTCCTATTATTTTATTTAAATATTAATCGATATTTCCTTTATTTTTAAACTCTAGCTTCTTTAATACTTAATAAAGAGACTTTACGTTTTATTATATTTCCTTTCAGGTAATATTATCCTTAATCTTCTTCTAAATATAATAAATATATAATATTACTTCTTTTTATATTTACTCGAATTCCGTTACTACTAACCTATAATCGGAGTTATAATATAAATCTTCGCGAATTATAAAGTTATTTATAATCTAGTATACTCTTTTCGTAAAGAATAGTAAATCGATTATATTTTTATACCCTTAAGCTTTTTATATAATAAACGTTTTTAATAACCCTAATTTTATTTCCCTCGACTTTATTATTCTTAAGAAATAATTAGTTATAATATAATATATATATTACCTAGTATTATTCTAGTTAGAGTAATAAAGTTTAAAATTTTTTAAAAAGATATATTCGTCTTTCTCCGCTAGCGCTTCCTTTAATAATAATAATATTAACAGATTATTAATCGAGGTATATTATATTAATAATAAGTTATATATATTATAGATTTATATCTTTTTATAATAGGGGATTCCTCGATTAATAACCTCCTCCTCCCCGATTTTATTTAGCCGAGATTCATTTTTATTTCTTTACTCTTTTAATATAATCTTTATAAAGTATAAATCGCCTTTATAATAAACTAGCTCCTAGTTATTTATATTAATTCTTTTATTTATATAAAAATATATACTAGGTAGAAATAATTAATACTATTATTATATAGCGCCTAGGTAGTAGGGTTCTAACTAGGTTTTTAAATAACTAAGATATCGATATCTTTAATTTACTCGTCTTAAAATAATCTTATTATTAGCTTTAATTCCTTCTTAATATTATATTATATAACTTATTACGCGTTAATATTATATCCGTAAATTTCTTATTTATTTCCTAGTTACTTAATAGTATTAATTCTAGCCGGTTTTTATTTAAGTAATCGAATATTATTCCTAAAAAATTATTTAGGACTTAGAGGATTATTTACCTAGGTATTATTATTAGTTTATTATTTTATCTCGGCCTCCCTACCTTCCTAGGTATAATAATATTATTTAAGACTTTATTAATTATATTTATTATTACTTTCTTTTTCTTCGTACTTTTAGCCGGTATTAATATAAACTTATTATTAATTAATTAATACCTAGGAGCTTAAGGCTATTATCTTTAATAGTACCGCGAACTACCTAAATTTATTCTTTAATCTTTATTAGATTCGGTATATCTTTTTTTATTTAATTAAATACGCTCTACTCTAAAACTTATAACGTTTAGAGTAAACCGCGTAACACTTTTCCTTCGGTCTTTTAATACTATATTCGTATAATTAATATAATTCTATATATATCCTATATTTAGGCTAATTTTTATAAACTAGGGTTATATAATCGTACCCTTAATAATTAAATTATTACTTTAAATTACTTATTCTCTCCTACCTTTTATATAATAATAATTATTTACTTTTTAGGAACCCGTCCGTTACTAGTTTATTTATTATATCTAGGTCCGGGATCTTAAGAAAGAATATTAAATACTTTTTCTTATAATTATATTTCTCTAGTTTAAGGGCGAATTTTAGTTATCTTATATTTACGATATTTAATCCTAGGTATAACTTATAACTATCTCTCTTTAATATCTTTATTATCGTTTTTTAATTATTTATATCGACGGCCTCTTTCTTTACGTTATATATTATTATTATATAGGTTTATTTCAATACTCTCGCTAAAGAATTAATACTTTTTATTTATTCAATTATCTTCTCTAGCTTTTATCTTACTTTTATTATTATATAATATAAAATAAAGTCTCCTCTCGTTATTTATTTTATTTTAATAATTAACTCCGCTACCGGGTAGGCTCCGTTCCGGAATATTTTAATTAATTATAAATTAATTACCTTCCTAAATTATCCCCTAGCTTTAATATTATTTATTTTAATTATTAACTACTTCGTTTTCGCGCTAGTCGCTACTATAGGGGGAGGGGGGTTCGTTTCGGCTATATACCTTAATAGGATAAATATATTTCTACGGGTAATATTAGCCTAATTTTATACTAGTAACGTAGGTATACTCCTCGCCCTAAATTTAAAGACTTTTTATTTTAGCGACTTTATTTAGGTTAATTAAAGTATATATTTTTCTACTAATTTTTATATATAACTAAAAACTATTCTTAATATAATCTATATTAGTTATAACCTACGGTATATTATTTATTATATCTCTTTATACTTCATATCTTTTATAATCTTTATTATAGTTATTATTAATTCTTCTAACGTTTTTATACCCTTTTTATACTTTTTTATTTAATTACTAGTCCCCTTTATTTATTATAATATCTTCGTCGCGTTAGAATATATTAATAGCCCGCGTCTACTCTTTACTCTAATATTTTAAGTTTTATCTTTATTATTTTTATTTTCTTTTATCTTAATTAATTTCGTACCCTTAATAGAATTTCCCTCGTCGTATAATACCCGTATCTTAAGTTTTTACCGATTCGAGTATTTAAAATAGTAATATTTTCAGTCCTAGTATTTATTATTATCGTTTATTAATTAGTAAAAAAAGGAACTAAATTATTAATAAATTAAAGTTTTTAACCGACGAGGTTTCTTTAACGATTAATAGACGCCGCTAGTAACCCTACTAAAAAAGGATTCGCGGAACTCCCTTATTAATAAAGTAGTTTTACTAGAGTAAGTATATAAATTAATTAATTAATTAATAGAGAATACTATAAAGTAATAATAAAGTATATTATAGAGTAATTATAGGGTATACTGTAGAGTAATAATAGAGTATATTATAGAGTAATAATAAAGTATAATATAAAGTAGCCGGTATACTACGGAATAGTAATAGAGTATATTATAAGGTTTATTATAGAGCGTACTATAGAGTAGTAATGAGGTATATATTACTCTATATTATACTCTATAATATACGCTATAATATACGCTATAGTATACCCTATTACTATTTCATGACATGGCCCATTACTACCCTATATTATATTATATTACTACTCTAAATATACCCTATTATTACTCTATAATATACTTTATAGTATACTCTACTACTAATTTATAGTATAACCTCTATAGTATACTCTATAATATACTTCGTGATATAGCCCATTACTGCCTCTATATATAGTCTATTATTATCTTTATATATACCCTATTACTACCCCCGTATATAGCTTATTACTACTTTTATATATACTCTATTATTACTCTATAGTATATTATATTACTACTTTATAATATAGTTTATTACTACTCCTATATACGCCCGTTATTACTTCATAATATACTATATTACTACTCTATAGTATCTCTTATTCCTATCTTATAGTATACTCTATTATTACTTTATAATATACTTTACTACTATTCTATAATATACTCTATTACTATTCTTACTTTATATTATACTCTACTCCTACCTCATAATATATTTAATTATTACTTTATAGTATACTCCTTTATTACTTTATAGTATACCTCGTTATTACTCTATAATATCCTCTATACCTACTCTATATTATGCCCTAGTACTCCTACTTTATAGTATATTTAAATTATTGCTTTATAATATACCCCTTTATTACTTTATAGTATACTTCATTATTACCCTATAATATACTCTATTACTACTTCATAGTATACCCTATTATTACTTTATAGTATATTATATTACTACTTCAAAATATACTCTATAATTACTCTATAATATACTCTAATATTACTCTATAATATACCCTATTCTAGTTTATTCTATAGTATATACTATATATAGCCCTATTACCTACCTTATTATAACTCTATTATACTACTAACTATAGCCCTACTATAAAGCTACTATATACCGGTTTTTAAATCTACTATATACCCGTCTTTAACCGTATTATAGGTCTATATTCTATTCTATTTAATCTTGGTAGTTACCCGACTTAAATTTTAGTACGCGCGTTATCCGTTTAACGTCGGCGTTAATAGTTCCGCAAAATTCTATAAAAAAATTCTATAATAATTTAATTAAATCGGGACTAGCTCTCCGCTAAAATAATTTTAATTCTAAAAGTACTATTAAACGATTTTCCTTAACTAGTTAAATTTACGCTGAATTATTACTTTATTAATATATATTTAAGGCCCTAGTTCTTTAGTACTAATATTTTTATAATATTATATATATATACCTTTATTTTATTAACATTATAGCTCTTATTATTAATTATATATATTATTTTTATACCTTCTCATCGCTTTACCTCGTTATCGCGATTTTAATACCTAAATTTATGACTTTATATTAATTATTAAAATTTTACGGGTTTACCCGTAATTTATTAATAATTTAAAATATATATTATTTACTTATTTACTTTTATATATAAATATTATTTACGTTATTATTTACGATACCGTACTTTATATAAATATATTAACGAGGACGTTAACGTCTTTCTTTTAAAAGAGAGCGATTTATTACGGGATAGACTTTGATAAGAGTTTTATTATAGATCTCTATTAAAACGGTGGGCTGAGTCTTATTACTAGCCCTATCGAGACTAGAGTAATATTAGGATTCTAATACATTAGGGCCAAATCCTCTATAGAATAATTAGTATCTTTTATATTATATATTATTATATTAACCCCTTGTTACTATTACTCGATAGAAGAATTGATTTTTAAGGAATTTTAGGAGCTAGGAGTACCTAGCTAATTATATAATAACGTATCTAATTATAATATTAATAACTTATTAGTTATATTATTAATTAATAAGATTATTATAAAGATTATATATTATATACGTAGTCTTTAGCCCGAATCTTAGTTATTAGGATTTAGTTTTAATATAATATAATTATTATTTCCCTCTCTAACCGAAAGGATTCGTCCCGAATTTAAATATTCAAATATTGAAGAAAATTCTTTAAACTTATAAAGAAAATAAGGGAAAGAATAATAAATAAATAATAAAAATAAGATATATATTTCCCGATAAATTTTAGTATAAAAAATTAATTACCTCTTATAGTTATTATTTTTTAATAATAAATAATAATTTGTAAAACCCTCTAAACTTAATAGAGTAAATAAGGGAAAGAATATTATAAAATTAATATATAGAATTTAAAGATAAAATATAAATATACTACTTTTCTATCTTTATTAATATTATATTAAAATACTCTTTCATCTAGACTTTTTTTTCTATTATTAATATCGGAGGTAAAAGAAATACGGGTATTATATAACGAGGAAAATTCTACTAGAGATACGAAATTAGTTAAAATAAAAGAGAATAAAGATAATAGAGATAAAACTTAAGATATTAGAATAACGGGTAGATATAGGCTATTAACGTATTTTAATATAATAAAGATATTATAATAAATAAAAGGGACTAGTAATCGAACGGGAGAATATAAAAAAAGTATAAAAATATTAGAAAAATTAATAATAATTATAATAAAGACTATAAAATATAAAAAATATAAAAAGGTATAATAAATAATATCGGTAAATCTTAAAAACTCCTACTAAAACCTGAGTTATCGCCCGCGCGGATAGGGCTGGTAGTGTCCTATCAATAACTTTTCTAAATAAAAGTTACTAATAGGACGCTACTAGTAGCCCTAATTTACGGATAGGGCTACTAGCGTCCTATTACTAGATTTAATAAATTAGGGGTCCGGGTAGGTTACTTTTAATAAATTTAATAACCCCGGGTTAATTTCAACCGGATTAGTAACTTTAGTAATTTATATATACCGTTAATATACTAATAGTAGCTCAGCCCTATAATAAGGCTGAAATAAATAAAGTTCTATAATCGATACTATTGACGGTAGCGATCTTTAGCGATAATTATTAACGCTAGCGACCTACCGGGCCCGGAATAATAAGTTTTAGCGAAAGTTCTCGCGGGGGCGTTATATAGGTATATCCGGGGAGTTTACGTATATATACTACGGTATATCGTATACTATGGCGCATACCTTGGCGTATACCTTGGTATATACTATAATTACGTATACTATGGGAGGCTTTCGTCTAATGTTTTAGAGGCTATTACGGGGGGCGTATATTATATACTATTTAGGATACCTTTATATATACTATTCGTATACCATTTAATAGTATACGTAAGTTACGTACACTATTACGTATACTATGAGGTATATTATGACCTATACTATAACCCATACTATAACGTATACTAATACGTATATAAATACGTATACTATAGGGTATGTAATGGGCCTATTTATCTAATATTTAAATTATTAATAATTTATCGAGTTACTAAACCTATTGAACCTATTAATAATAAATACTATTTACTAATAGGACCCCTAATTTACTAATCCTACTAAACCTCGGGTCGGTATTTAATATAGAGTTTCAGCGCAAACCCGTAGACGACTTTCTAATAGGGCTAATAACGCTTGGAGTATATTAATATTTACTTTTAAAATTTACCGATAAATATACCGTAAACTATAATTAATATAGATTATACTAGGAATAATCCTTAATTATATATAAAAATTAATAGAAAAACGTATACTTTAACTAACTTAAATAAAGTCGTTAAAATAAAAAGTTTAAAAACTTAAAGCGAGGAGTATACCTACGCTACCGGTATAAAGTTAGGTTAATATTACCCGTAGAAATATATTTATCCTATCGAGATATATAGCCGAAATGAACCCCCCTCTCTTTATAATAGCGACTAACGCGAAGGCGAAATAATTAATAATTAAAATAAATAATACTAAGACTAAAGGATAATTTAGGAAGATAACTAGCTTTTAATTAATAATTTAAAGAGCTGAGAGATCTTATATCGCGACGCGTTAAGCCTATCTCGTAGCGGTGTCTATATTCTTAACGCGACCGTGGTATTAATAAAGAGAATTTTTTTTTTCCTCCTCCTCCTCCTCCTCCCCCCCTCTTTTTTAACGAATTAAAGCGATAAATAACGAACCCTCTATAATATAATCGATTAGAAAAGTAACCGTAGTCGCGGCCCGATATATTAGAAAAAGGGAAGTACGAAAAAAATACGTCTACTATACTTATATATAAGAAAGAGTATAAAATAAATATATATATACGAAGCCGAAACCTTAGGTTTAAATAAAGGCTCCCGTCTAGCTATTTATTAAATATTAATAATATTCGAACTATAAGGGGCTTCCTCTACCCTAAAAGTTATAAAATAACCGTTAGATAAAATCTTATAGAACTAAATATTTTCCTCCGCCGTTAACGAATAGGTAAAGTATAAATACGTAAAGCGAAATTTATATAAATAAAAAGATCTTTAAGTTATTTATACTTTTAAATATTAGTATTTATATAGGAATCATAGCCCTAGTAACCGGGTAACTATATTAAAGTACCGACGGGACGTAAAATCTACTATAATAAAGAAATAACTACGCGTATATAGTTAAAAATAAAGGCGAAAGAGTATAGAATAATAATAAAAAAGGATAGTAGGGCTAGTATACCGGTATAATAAAATATATAATATTGAGCTACGGTTATATCTATATATACTATAAGAGCTTAGGCCCGTAACGGAGATAAATAATAAGTTTTGAAAAAACGGGTAAATATAAAGGATAAAATAACGAGGTTATTTAAGATTAATATAGAATCGTTAATTTAAAAAATTTACGCGAAGAAGAAATCTAAAAGAAAAACTAATAGTATATAAAAAGGCTTATTAATTAGTAGGCTAAAATATCTAGAACCGAGATTAAGAATAAACTAAAGTTTTTATCCTTTTAAAAAGTTTCTTTAACGGCTATTTAATAACGTTATCGGGTATTATACGTATTCTATAGAACTCTCTTATAAGCGAAGTAGTTTTACTTAAATAGGCGTATAAATTAATTAATTAATTAACTAGCTTTTAATTAATTAAAATATTCCAGAATAAAGCCTACTCGGTAGCGGAGTCGATCGTCGGGGTAAAATAAATAACGAGAGGAGACTTTATTTTATATTATAAAGATAAAGTAAAAGTTAAAGAAAATAATTAAAAAAATAAAAAATATTAACCCCTCGGCGAGAGTACTAAAATAGACCTATATAATAGTAATATATAATATAAAGAAAAAGGCCGTCGATATAAATAATTAAAAAGCGGTAATAAAGATATTATAAAAGAATAACTATAGGCTATACCTAGGATTAAATATTATAAATATAAAATAATTAGGGTTCACCCTTAAACTAGATAAATATAATTATATAAAAAAATTAATACTCCTTCTTAAGATCCTGGACCTAGATACGGTAAATAGACTAGTAACGGACGGGTTCCTAAAAAGCGAATAATTACTATTATATAAAAAGTAGGAGAGAATAGGTAACCCGAGGTAGTATTTTAATTATTAAAAGTACGGTTATATAGTTTTAGTTTATAAAAACTAGCCTAAATACGGGATATATATAGAATTATATTAATTATACGAATATAGTACCGGAAGCCCGAAGGAAAAGCGTTATATAGTCTACTCCGGATATTATAAATCTTAGAGTAGAGCGTACCTAGTTAAATAAAAAAAAATTTACCGAATCTAATAAAGATTAGAGAATAAACCTAAATAGTTTATAATATTACCGAGGATAATAGCCCTAAACTCCTAGGTATAATTAACTAATAATAGGTTCACGCTAGTACCGGCTAAAAATACGAGGAAAAGGAAAATAATAACGGATATAATTAATAAAGTCTAAAACGCTATTACTATACCTAGGAAGGTAGGGAGGCCGAGATAAAATAATAAATTAATAATAATACTTAAGTAAATAATCCTCTAAATCCTAAATAACTTTTTAAAAATAACGCTCGACTAACTAAATAAAAACCGGCTAGAATTAATACTACTAGGTAACTAGGAAATAAATAAGGAATTTATGAATATAATATTAACGCGTAATAAATTATAGTATCTAATTTAGAGTTATATAATATAATATTAAAAAAAAATTAAAGCTAATAATAGGGTTACTCTAAAACGAGTAAATTAAAAATATTAATATTATAGTTATTTAAAAGCCTAATTAGAACCCTACTACCTAGGCGCTATATAATAATAATATTAATTATTTCTACCTAGTATATAAGGGAGGCCTAGAGACCTATATATATTTTTATATAAATAAAAAGATCGATATAAATAACTAGGAGTTAATTTATTATAAAGGCGACCTATACTTTATAAAAATTATACTAAAAGAATAAAAGAATAAAAAGGAATCTCGGTTAGATAAAATTAAAGAGAAAGAGGCTATTAATCGAGGAATCCCCTATTATAAAAAGATATAAATCTATAATATATATAAACTATTATTAATATAGTATACCTCGATTAATAATCCGTTAATATTATTATTACTAAAGGAAGCGCTAGCGGAGGAAGGCGAATATATCTTTTTAAAAAAATTTAATCTCTACTACCTTAACTAAAATAATACTAAGCGATATATATATTATATTATAACCGACTATCTCTTAAGGATAATAAAGTTAAGGGAAATAAAATTAGAGTTATTAAAAATATCCGTTATATAAAAAACCCGAGGATATAAAAGTATAATCGATTTATTATTTTTTATAAAAGGAGTATATTAGGTTATAAATAATTTTATAGTCCGTAAAGACTTATATTAGAACTCCGATTATAGGTTAGTAGTAACGAAATTCGAGTAAATATAAAAAGAGGTAATACTACGAATTTATTATACCTAAAAAAAAATTAAGGATAACGCTACCCGAGAGGAAATATAATAACGTCGACAAATCGAAAACCGGCTCTAGCGGCTCGGGGCCATTAAATAAGCTGCCTCGGGCGCCCGAGGTAGGCTCAGGGCGCCCGAACGGCCCCGAGCGCCCGTCGAGCGCCCGCCGAGTACCCTTCGAGCGTTAAATCGCTCGACGGGCGCTCGACGGGCGCCCGAGGCCGATATAAGATACGCGTCGGGCTCCTAACGAGCGTAATTTAAACCCGGAGCTTTAGGGGCCCTGGCCTTAAAAAATTACGTAATTTACTACCTAAAATTTTAATGTTCTGTAATCGCCCCTATCGACGGTAGTAACCCCCCGGAACTACCCCTAACGCTAGCAAGTTTTAATCCCCGGAATCGATCGATTTAGGCGAAATCCTCGCGGGGGTAATACGCAGGCCATACGCCAGGGTATACATTAGGGGTTTATGGGTACGACAGTAATAGTTAGGGGGTAGCGACAGCGACAGGACCATAGAATACGCTATGGCCATAAATAGAATAGGGCCATGGCTATAAATGGAATAGGGCTATAACCATAAACAGGGGCCATAGACGGGGGTCCAAAGTTAATAACGTACCCCTAATTTAGTGCCCGTTAGTGGCGGTTTTAGGTTTACTCGGTATACGCCCGAGTGGCCCTAGGCCCTTTAACTATATACCTCGGGCGCCTATCGAGTCGGTAGATAGATATCGCGTTTAAGGCTCCCGGGGCGCCCGTCGAGCGCCCTAAGCCACGATCGAGCCACTTTTCGTTTTACCGACGAAGGTATAAAATCCCTTTATTAAGTATTAAAGAAGCTAGAGTTTAAAAATAAAATAAATATTAATTAATACCTAAATAAGATAATAGGAGGCTTTTAAGAAATTATCGAGTTTACGATCTTATAGGCCCGTTTATACTAAAGAGCTAAATCTTATTAGAACTCCCGCTATATTAATATTATACTAAAGATAAAGGAATATATAAAAAAATTAAAATTAAATTAAAATACCTAGATAAGGGAGGCCCTAGATATAATAAATAATAAAAGAATATATATAATTCAAAAAATTAAAATATTTTTTTAACGGGAGAGTATATATAAAGCCTCGCTAAAATTAACGGGAGTATAAAAGCTCGTAAAATAAAAAAGGAAAAAAAATAACCGCCTTAAAAAACTCTTTTAATTTATTAAAAATAATAAAGGAGGAAAGGCTAAAGACTTTAAGAGTAAAATAAAAACTTTATAAAAAATACTTTTCCCCCCCCTATATCTACAAAAGTGTAGGGTAGGCTCTGAGCGCTATAAGCGCTCGTGAGCCGGTTGAGCTGGTTTAAGCGGGGTAATACTATATCTTAACTCTAGAGCGATATAAGCGCCCCTGAGAATCTAACGCGCTCCTGAGAATGTTTTTGGCTCGTGAGAATACCTAAATTTAGAATGCGCCACTAATATGGCCCCCATGCATGGCCCCACTTATGGCTATGGCCCTATTCCATTCATGGCCATGGCGCATTCCATTCATGGCCATGGCGCATTCCACTTATGGCCATGGCGCATTCCATTCATGGCCATGGCGC
>JAABUK010005753.1_pt1 | contig 19054 bp, 2 predicted proteins | sample 5559141 | NCBI WGS metagenome assembly JAABUK01 (sample SAMN10711869, study PRJNA513367) | rock metagenome | isolation source: Antarctica rocks | place: Antarctica: Victoria Land, Pudding Butte nord | collected 2016-01-03 | reverse complement strand
GATCACCCGGGTTGGGACCGGATCGTTACGCAGTCTACGCAGTATATTATTCACGTTATTCTATATTCTTACAATGAATTTTATTACTTCTTAATTCTTAATAAGTTATCTTAAAGTTATTATCTCTTAAATTATTTTTATCTCAATATTCTTTATTTATAAAGATAATTGTTATCAATCTATTTCTTAATTATTCTATAACGCAGAATCTTTCTCTAATCTTTCTTAATTAAATTAAATTATATCAATATTAATTAACTCAGAAATTGAATTCTAAATTCTACTTTTAATTATATTATTTTAAGTGCTCTTAAGATTCTTTTATTCATAAATACTAACTATTAATTAATAGATTTTAAATTTACTAACTCAATTCTTAGATTATCTTGCTTTTTTAAAGACATCTCTAATTTCTCTCTCTTTAAAGATAGATAATTAAACTCAATATATTAAGCTTATTCACAAAATCTATCTTATTATTGAAGAGTCTGAAGATGATTTAAAGAAGATTTAATAAAAGTAAGTTAATTTACTTAAAATTTGAATTGATTAAAGAGTGATTATTTTATATTTATTTAAATAATAAAGAAAGTAAATTTAAATATATTATAATAGTTTAAGCTAAATATATTTAATAGTTTATAGAAATAAATACTTAAGTTATAAAAACTAATTTAGCTTATAAAGAAGCTATAAGAATATTAAATATATATCACAGCCGCTAATTTTAATACAGCTTCTAAGCTCTAAGACTTCTTTAAAAGACATAATCTTAACGCGTTAAGCTCGCGTGTTAAGTCTTAGATACTTCGTCATATCGCGCGTATAATAAAATAGTTGGATTTTCATCACTTAATCTACAATCATCTCTCGCGTATAACTATTCTTCATAGCTGTAGCAACTCATAACAATCTATATAGATTAGTATTAATTTGAATTAGATAAATAGAATTTATTACTACTATCAATCTACTTCTTTTATCTCTTCTAAATCCGAGCCAAATAATCTCTTATTCAGCTTTAAATTTTAATTATTAACTTTATTAAATTTTAAGCTTTCTATAACTTAATTTATTATCTAATCGTTTTCAGCTTCTTTATTATGTTAAAGCTTATTCATAACTTATATTCTTTATTAATTATAAATGAAAATAGCTGAGTCGATTTAAATATAACTGTATTAATTACAAATTCCGTATTTAATAACAATTCCGCTCAATTCTTTTAATTAAAGTTCATATAATTATATAAGTAACGCTTCATCTTTGTATTTATAACTTTTATTTATTTATTTATTTATAAATAAAACGCTATTAATAGTTTCGCGATAATACTTAAAGTCTTATATAAATACAATCATATTATACTCGCAAATTAAGAATCTCTGTCTAATATAATTATGTTAAATAGATTGTGAATCCTTCAAATATTTTTATATAGCATTTTAATTATATTTTTCGCGATTATATTCTTATTAATAATTATATAAATAATATAATGTCTTTCTTTTATTAATCGATTTATTATATTCAGAATTGTATTGAACTCTTCTAATTCTAATAATCTCGTCATAAAATTTATAGAGATATTCTTTTAAGACATCTCAGAAATCGGGAGAGATTATAACTCTTCTTTTAAATACTATCTTCTTATCTTTAATCTCTAATAGATATAACAGTTTCTCAGATACCGCTTTACTACTTCTATTAGCTTAAGAAATTAATACAATTTTCGAATTAATTATAATATCTTCAATTCTTTTGTATGCTTAATCTCTCAACTCTTATAAATCTATTAAATTACTTATATTCACAGATCTTTTAGCTTTATAAGAATCGCTAGTCTATCTTGAAAATAGATTAAACCTTCTCACTTCTTATATAAACTCATCTGATATTTATTATAAACATTCTTAATCTTATTTTATAAGATCTTATAAATCTTTTTTAACTTATCATCATTTTTATTTATCTATTTAAAATTCTCGTTTAATGTGTAAATCTCTTATATAATATATATCATCTTATAATTTCTTTAAATCTTCTTTAATAATATCTCTAATATTAATAATATCTAATATAAATTAGAATTATTCTTTGCTTTAAAAATATTCTTTTCTCTTCTTATTAAGATATCAATCTTTTTATTAATTGTCTTTAATTAATAAACAACTTTAAAGTTGAATTGTGTTAAGAACTCGACTTATCTTATTTATTATCTCGTTAATATCTTTATTAATATGAAATACTTTAAAGTCTTATAATCTATAAGTACTTAAACAATATCTTCTTTAATACTTTATAGCTTCGACTCTCATTTCTTAAAGTATTAAATTATTGTTAACAATTTCTTATTATATATAATATAATTTCTTTCAGTCGAACTTATATTACTTAAATAATAAATAATTAAATATAGTTCTTTATTTAATTCTTTCTATAAAAGAATTTCTTTAGTGATATAATCATTTATATTATATTTTATATAAGTTTTCTTTCTTAAATTAAAATACTGAAGAACTAAATTAAATATTATCAGTCTCTTTAACTTCTCGAATATCTTTATATAAGATTTATTTTATATTAATAAAATATCTTTTCTTAAGAGATTATTTAATAGTCTCGTTATCTAATCAAAATTCTTATAAAACTATTAATAATAGTTAATAAATTTAAAAAATTATTATACTGCACATATATTCTTTAATCTAAACATCTCTCACTTTTAAATTATTTTAATTCAAGTTAAATTCAATTATATTTTATTTATATCTATTAATAGATTTAAGAATTTAATCTTTATAATATAGATAGATAATTTCTTGATTTTAAAGTCTATTCTATCTCACTAAATAATTAATGCAAACTGATTATTTCTCTATATAAGTCTGAACGAAATCTCTTTAAAAAAATCTTGACTTATATAATTATCTTAGAACTGCGATAATTATATTTTTTATATATTAATAAAAATCTTTAATAAGAAAAAACTTAATAGTATTATAATTTTAAGTTTTTTAATTATTAAGAAGGCTTCGCGACACCTTCTTTATTATATCGTTATTTAATCTCGCCGCTATCTCGCGTGTTTATTATATGCGTCTTTTATTCTTCTTATTTAGACACTTCTTATAAATAATTATGTTTTATTTCGCATATTAAATCTTCTTCAATTCTTATAATATATTAATCTTATAATATAGATCTTGTAATATTTATAAAGAATGATTTCTATTTCTTTGAAGACTTGTGAGTTATTAATTACTTAATTTACAAAAGAGTCTTATCTGCGTAATTCTAATATTATATAAATGAATAATAGAAGAGATTGAAAATCTTAGATATCAAGATTATAAGATTATTAATATAGAGTAATAGAATTCTAATCTGCGTTTTTTTGTTAACACGTCTATAAGTCTAATTCGCTCGATTATATTTAGAAGCTTATATAACATGATTATATAACTATACACTCTTAATTTAATAGATAAGTATGCGCTTAATCTTCTTTAACTATTAAGCAGGTCTGAAGATATTAAACTGTAGTAATGTTGTGAGAAAGATAATTTATCTATGTAACGCGAGCGTTACGCAGAGTTTTTACCGCTTATTATAATATCATGAATTCTATTTAATTTTCTCTTAAAGAGAGTACTTATATCGAACATTATAAGAAGATAAGAATCTATTATCTCAGCTACTATATATTATTACAATGTAGCTGTTTAATGCGAGCTCATTAGAAGCAATCTTTATAATATAGAAATCATATTTCTTAATATTTATTTAAAGTTCTACTTTCTTTAGAATCTTTAATATCTTCTTAATATATTATTTATATTCTTCTCGCGTGTTATTAAATATTAAAATATTATTCTGATATAATATCATAAATTGTTTTAACATACTCAGAAATATATTGTTTATATATCTCTAATTAATTGAGGGCGTTAAGCTTAATTTAAAAGACATCACTAAATAGCGATAATTTCTATATATCATACTAAATATTATTAAATCATTATCTCTAATCGTGATTATTCTAATATAATGAAACGCTTAATAAACATTTATCTTTATTAGAAACTTCGCGTTAATAAGCTATTTTAATATCTTATCAATTCTAAATATCAAATATTTATTCTTCTTTATAAGAGCGTTCAGATCTTAATAGTTTATATAGAATCGAAGTTCTTCATTCAGCTTCCGATTTAATAGAATTGAAGATATAAATAACACATTATTTAGTTTAATAAATCTCTTTTTAAGATTCTTCTTAATATATCTCTTAATTATATTAAGTTCTACAGAATTTATATATTAATAAGATTATCTTCTAAACAGTTCTGCGTTATTCTGTAGTTCTATTTAATAATCATACTGATTTTAATGCGGAAGAAGAGTGTTCAAAGTCTTCTTTAAAAAGATATAAACATATTCTCGAAATTTAGAAGGAATTATCTTTTATAAATTCTTTTCAATCTTCTCATCATTCTTCTTCTACTTCTTAATATTCTCGAAGATAATTATAATAATCTCCGCTCTAAATTTCTTAATTAACTTCTTAAAAGCTACTAAACTTATTATCTTTATATTCTTTAATTTAAAAGAGATTAAGCTTATATCTAAATTTATATTATCTCTTCGCTTTTAAAATCTTTAAGACTTCTTCTTCTTTATAAAGAATATCCTCTTATCTTCTATCTCTTTATATCTTAGAATCTTAATAAACTGTTATTCTATCTTCTATTTAAATCTATTTAAATTTAAGCAGATCTATTTAGAATTATCTTTATATATCTAATTATAATTAGATATATTCCTTTTTATTTAAAGATAATCAGATATATTCTCATCTGTTTTCTTCTTATTTCCCGATATTTCGCCGTATCACACGTATAATGAAATAGTTAGATTTCTACTGTCGTGCTAATAATATTCCGGCTCGAAATTCATAGTATTAGTAATGAGATTGAATATATAACTGTGCAATCTTATTTACTTCTTTCTTAAAATAATAAAATATATTATCTAAATTATATAAAAGATTTATAATATCTATTAATATTCTCTAATCATTATAAGTATATAAATTATCTGCGTTATAATAAAATACTTTCTTTCTACAAAATCTATTAATAAAATCTTCTTAATTAGATTTATTAATCTAATTTACAGTCTTTTATATAGATTCTCAATTAGTTAATAATTTATTACTGCTGTAAGTCGATAATCAGTATTTATTAATATAGATATATTTAGAAAACTCATCTTTTCTTTGTTTAATAAAGTATTTATTAGAAATAAAGACTTTATTCAGTCTTTAATTACTATAAAAATAATAGTCGATAGCATTTATAATTAATGTTTTTATCTTAATTTATTCATAACTATTTCTGCGCTTATAAATCTATTTATAATATCTTTGTGATAAATTACTCTTTTTCTAATTTCTGTGAAATATTAGAATCTTCTTTTTTAATAGTTATTAATTCTGAATAGTTTTTAATTATATATTCTAACTTTTAATATTTATAACATTAGAACTTTTTATAATTTATCTTAAATATGTAAAATAAAGATGATTAAGCTGATCTAATCTTATTAATATTATAATTATAGATCAGCAGCCGACAGACTTAGCTCTGACTATTAAGAAAACAATAGAAAGTTCCGCAGACGAACATCTTCTAGAATTATAATAGATCTGATTTAGAAAGTTATATTTAATCAGAATAATTAGAGACGAATACTAAGATAAGTGCTTGAGAGTACTCAAAAGAAGTACTTAAAAGTAAGTGCTCGAGAGTGCTTAAGAGAAGTACTTAAAAGTACTGTACACAACTTATCAGTAATAATTATATACATTATTATTTATTTCATAATTTTATAATCTTATTCTTCTTTTATAGTTAACTTATATTATTAATTATAATCTATCTTTAAATTTCTTTTATAAGAATAGTAATTTCTATTTATAATTTTCTGATATCTGAATCTTATTATAGCTAGTCTTAGCGATTTTTAATATTTTAATTATTTATTATCGAATATCAATTACTTTATTATAATAAGTTTTATTAAAGTAAATATATTATACTCTAAATAAGAATAATCTTAAGAAGAGATCGCTAATATAAATTATATCTTCTTAAAAGTTAATACTTCTAACACGTTTTATAAAGATAGAAAGAAATTTCGGATCTTTTTAACTTAAGTTAATATATATATTTGATTTAATACTTAAAAGCTAAGAATAATTAAAGTTAAGATGATATTTATAATTATATATTTTCGGGATGAAGTTTTTAATTGATTTAAATCATATCTAATAAATTACTTGAAGAAGATAATTAAAGATAAGAAAATAAAAATAAAAAGAATCTTCATTAATTATTTTTATTTTAAGAAGTGTATTAAACGAATATATAAAGAAGTAAATAAAGAATGAATTATTAAATAAGAAGTTTAAAAACTTTAATAAATAGATTTAGTAATAAAATATATGTTTAAGTTTTAATAGATTATATTAAGAATTAAATAGAATAACACAGCACTTATAATAAAATATTATTTAGAACTGAAGAATTTAATTAAAAATAAACTGACTTAAATCAAAAGATTAGATGAATTAGAAAATCTAATTAATATGTTTATTAAAATAAATAATTATTTATATAAAAGATAAATGAAAAAAGAATAAGAACGCTCTCAGATCTTTATTTTTAATAAATATTAGAAAAATGAATATTAAGCGAAATAAGTTTATTACTCTTAAGAAATGAATTTGAACATTATAAATTATAAAAGATTTGAAAAAAAATTTAATTAAGATAAACTCTCTTCAACTTAATAAGAAGAGAGAATAAAAAAGAATTTATATCTTTATTATAGAAAATCTGAATATTAAATTAATAATTGCTTAAATAAGTAATAGTTATATATTATCTCAAACAAATTAAAAGAATAGATGATAGAAAAATTAGATAACACGTGAGATATTAGCTGCGCTAATATTATAATATCGGTGCTAGAAATAATCATTAAATTATTTAAATAGATTTGTGATTAAAAACTTATAAATCATCTTATATTTATATATTCTGAACTGCTTATTATAATGATTAATATATTATTTATAGAATGAATAAGAATAACACGGAATGATATTTTAAGAAATTCAGATAGAAGAAAGCTTAATAATTATTAAGTATTATCTTTAAGATATCTTAGAAACGGGTATTAAGTAATCTTAAGTATAATAAAGATTACGTGAAAATGATTATTAAGTTCTGAGAATTAATATTATATATAAATATAAATTGTAAGTTGAAATTTCAATATTAATATAAAGTGTATGCGCCCGAAAAAATATTATAAAGAATTAAGTTAAAATTATAATTAAGAATATATTATATAGAGAACTGTTTAGATTAAAATTAAGAATAAATTTATTATTATTAAAATAATAATTTTTAAGAAGCGATTAACTTATATAAGATTAATACTTCCGCTTATCTTAAAGAAATATAAAGCGCAAGTATGATATAGATTTAAGAATTCAAAAAATTAAAAGTGATAGGAGTGATCTGCGATAAAGAATATCGCACTTTTTATGAGTTATATATATATTTTCTATATAATAAATTAGAATGTTACTTCGCAAAAAAAGAATATACTTATCTTAGAAACTTTAGATTAAAAGAGTTAAAAAATGAGAAGACTCTTTAAATTTAAGATATGATAAAGAATCTACTTTCAGATCTCAGAAAATAGTAGTAATTAATATTAGTTATATATAATATTTAGTTATATAGACTCGAGTAAAATAATATTAAATCAAAATTATAATTAATTTCGGAGTTACTGAGAATTACATCTCTCTAATATATGTAGCCCGATTTCGCCTATTTACATAAGAAAAAAACAAACTTTATTAATTAATATTAATAGATGAGAGTTCTATTGAATAAAATTAAGAATGAATAAAAGTAGAAATTTGCTTACTAAAACTTGATATTTAGTAACACACGAAATAGATAGTATTGAATATTGTGGAAATTAAATACAATATTATTCTGAGCATTTCATGACTGAAAGCTTATAATTTAGTAGTTAATTAAAAATAATAGATTATCAGCTTTCTTAATTATATCTGTAAATTAAACACGATTATAATATTGTTTATAAAAGTAGTATAGATAAAACTTAATAATAGATGTTTAGTAGAGATAATAGAGAGTTTACTTAAGTATTTATTTAAATATAATGAATTTAAACATTTGTTTATTAAGAATAAAAGCGCATTAACACTATTTAAGTATTAATTCTGAAATTACGAGATTTCTTTGAAATCTGACAAGAAACTTATTTATAAATCTATTTATTCTCTTTTTGAGAAAGAACTTAAGATTTTACGAAAGTATCTTAATAAGAATTAGAAGAAGAGATTTATTCAATCTTCTACTTCATTTATAGAATACTCAGTTCTGTTTATTTTAAAATCTAATAATGAAATGCGTTTATATATTAATTATTAATAACTAAATAACATTATAATAAAAAATTAGTACGCATTATTATTAATCTCAAAATTATATAATTATATTTATGGAGTAAAGTGATTTATTACGCTCGATCTATAAGAAGCGTATAACTTAATAAGAATGAAGAAAGAAGAGAAGTAGAAAATCATATTTTAAACTTATTATAATTATTATGAGTATCTAATTATATTCTTTAAATTAATAAACGCTTTCATCTTCTTTTAATCTCTAATAAATAATATTCTAAAAGAATATTTAAATCAGTTCTGTGTTATTTACTTAGATGATATTCTTATATACTCGGAAAATAAGAAATAATATATTAAATATATTTAGAAGATGTTTCACGCTTTTTAAGCGAAAAATTTATTAGTAAAGATTGAGAAGTGCGAGTTTTATAAATAAAGTGTTAAGTTTCTTAAATTTATCTTAATAATTATAAGAATTTAAATAAATAAATTCAAGATAATGATTATACTTAAATGATTATAATTTATATTGATAAAGAAATTACAGTCATTTCTTAAATTCGCTAATTTCTATTAAAGATTTATTATAAATTACTTAAAGATGATCATCTTATTAATATAAATAACTCGAAAGAAAGTATTCTTTATCTAAAGAATAGAAGTAGAGTCTTTATTTTAAAAGCTGAAATAAAAATTTATAATAGTCTCTATTCTTATAATATTTAATTTCGAAAGATAAATTATGTTTAAGATAAATGTATCAGATTATATTATTAATATGTATATAAGTTAATCAGATAACGAAGAATAATTGAGATTCATCATCTTCTATTTTAGAAAGATGATTTTAACGGAACTTAATTATAAGATTCATGATAAGAAACTTCTAATTATAATTATCGCGTTTAATAAATAAAGAGTATATTTAAAAGAATTTAAATATTCTATAAAAATATACACAGATTATAAAAATCTATTATACTTCATTATTATTAAGATGTTAAACAGATTTTAAATATAATAGTCTAAGCTATTATTAATTTATAACTTTAAAATTTTTTATTAAAAGAGGAATGATAACGCTAAAGTTAACGCTTTAAATTATTGAGCGGATTACGCCCGAGATATTAAAACCGCTTTACAATTAATTCTACGCAAGAATAAGAACGGATTTATAATATATAATTATATTATAATTGCTTCAACATTTCAGATCTCTAATTAAGATTAAAAAGATTAAATTATTAGATTATATTAAAACGATTATTTATCCCGCGAAATTTAAAAGAATTTTAAAAAATACTTAGTCTTTTAAAAATAAGACAGCGAACTGATTTTATATAAAGAACTGATATATATTATAAATCAAGTAAAGAAAATAATCATTTAATAATATTATGAGGAAATATTTTATGAATATTAAGAAATAGAGAAGACTTTAGAACGCATTTTTAAATTTTATTATTTTCTAGAAATAAATAAAGCGATTTGATAGTGAATTATTAACTGCGATACTTATTAGAAAATCAAGTACTTCTGATATAAATTATATAGAAAGATATAGTCTCTAAAATAATCTAAGAGAGTATAGATAATCTATTACACTGAACATTATTATCAAGCTATTATTATCTAAGAACTTAATAACTAATATTAGATATAATAATATTTTAATCATTATTAATAGATTGATTAAATATGCTTACTTTATTAATTATATAAAAGCATTGAATATTAAAGACTTAATCTACATATTTTTATAAATAATATTCGCAAATCATGATATATTAATAGAGATCATCTCTAATTGAAATAAACTATTCACTTTTAAATTTTGAAAGTTATTAATAAATCAACTTAAAATTAAATATAAGCTGTTTATAATTTATCATCCGCAAATAAATAAATAAATTAAAAAAATCAATTAGATACTAAAATAATATCTATCATATTATATAAATTATCATCAGAATAATTAAGTAGTACTCTTATTATTAGTATAGTTTGCATATAATAATATCTCAATAGTAATTAGAGTGTCATCTTTTTATATTAATTATAAATGGAAATCAATTCCGTATAAATAATTAAGAGAAATGAAATAACTTGCATAAAAATCAGTTATCAGTGTATAACTATTAATTAATCTATATTAAAAATTAATAAAAGATCTGAAATTCATTAATTAAAGATCTGATATATATTATAACTTTAAGAGAATTAATGAATTAAATCTTAAAGAGAGGAATTTAGTATATCTACTTTACTAAAATATTAAAATCAAAAGATTTAGCACAAAATTAAATTATATAAAACTTAATTCTTATTTAATTTAGAAAGTCTTAAATAAATCAATTTATAGACTTAAGCTTTTAGATATTATAAGAATTTATTTTATATTTAATATTTCTCTCTTAAAATCTGTATTAAAGAACGCTAAATAGACTTCAGTTCAACTAAATAATTAAGATTAGAAGTATGAGATAAAAAAAGTATTTAATAATTAAGAGATTAAAGATAAAACTCATTATCTAATAAAATAATTAAAATATAATATATCGGAAAATATATAGAAATTAGAAACAAATCTCAGTTTCACGACTTTTAAGAATTATTATCGCTGAAATTCTTGATATAAGAAGAATTAAAGAAAGTAGTTAGCTGCTCTTTATTAAAAGTAATGTGTAATTCCGCACTAACTAATAACTCTTTCTTCTTTAAATATCTCTCTTTCTAATTAAGCTCTTTTAAAAACTTAATCTTTTAAGTAATTATCTTATTTTAAACTATTTAAAGAGACTTAATATAAGAGTTTAGACTTACTATCTTTACAGTATTTTATTAAAGATGAAGAAGAGTTATCTTCCGCGCAGTTTTTAAACGCAATTCTTTCTATTATAATCTCTGAAAGTTGATCTTCAAGAAGTTATTATTATAATAAATATTATAATAAATATACTTTAAATACTTTAAGATATCTTTAGAAAAGATATAGAGATAATTCTATTTAATATAGATAAAATACGCAATTATAATTAGTACTTCTAATAAAGTTATCTTCTCTATCTGAATTTAATATCGTTTATAAGAGAAAGATTTACTAATATGATATTAAGATATAATAAAGAAAGAAGGAAGTAGAAATTATCGAAATTATAAAAATAGATTTAAATAACTTAAGAGATTAAGCTAACTTAAGAGAATATAGTGTTACAGTTACAAATTAGTAGTCGATAAACTTAACTCTGATTACTAAGAAAATAATAGAAAGTCTCGTAAATAAACACCTTCTAGAATTACAGCAGATCTAACTCAGAAAGTTATATTTGATTAGAATAATCAGAGATGAATATTAAGATAAATACTCGAGAGTATTTAAAAGAAGTACTTAAAAGTAAGTGTTTAAGAGTGCTTAAAAGAAGTATTTAGAAGTACTGTGCATAACTCATCAATAATGACTATATAAATGATTGTTTATCTTATAGTTTTATAATCTTATTCTTCTTCTATAATTAACTTATATTATTAATTGCAATCTATCTTTAAATCTCTTTTATAAGAACAGTGATTTCTATTCATAATCTTCTAATATCTAAATCTTGTCATAACTAATCTTAACGATTCCTAATAATTAATTAGTTTATCAGCTAACTTTCTCTTTCTAAATTTTAAATTTATTTAAGTTATTTCATAATCTTTTATAAATATTTCTATCTTTTAAATATTTACTTTACAGAATTGTAGATTCTTAATTATTTTCTTTAATAGAAAATATCTATTTAAGATAATTACTTATTTTAATTTATTATAGATTTTAGATCTTATATCTTGAATCTAATTCTTCTCTAAAATATCTATCTGAGTAATATATCTTATAAATTCTTTAAGAAAAGTGAGCAGATCCTTATTTTATTAACGAAGCTGCTGATACTTATCTCTCGCCGTTTGTTTTTAAAAAGAATCGGCGAATCGATTTATCAATATTTATAGAAGAGAGATGATAATTACTATCTCGAAATCTTCTAAGTATAATTCTAGAAGATCTTTAGTCTCGCTCTTAGTTCTGAATCTTATATAGATCACTTAATCTATTTTTATAAGAAATTTATTTCCATTCACTCTTAGCTTTATTTTAATAGATAATAATTATGCCGCGAACTATTATAAAGTTTTAATCTCAAATATTTTTGAGTTAAAAAGCTTCTTACTTATTCTTTAATCTTAATCAGTTTCTCTTATTATAATTATCGAAGCTTTTAATACTTATTATAAGTCTTTCACTCTATTCTCTTAATATTGAGATATAATAGATATAGCTAATCTCATTAATAATCTCTTCATTAATATCTTCTTATCTCTTAATCATTTTTTAAGGAACTGATTCTCTTAAATTAATTATTATCTTTTAATTATTTATATATCTCTTTCTTTCTTTTAATAACTCTATATATTTAGAATTATTTAATAATTTTCTGATATTTTATTAATCTCTTTATTATAAGTCTTGATTATCTTATTATATAAATTATAGAATTTCTTAAATATGCGCAGTATATTACTCACATTATTTTATATTCTCACAATAAACTTTATTATTTCTTAATTCTTAATAAGTTATCTTAAAGTTGTTATCTTTTAAATCATTTTTATCTCAATATTCTTTACTTATAAAGAAGATTATCATTAATCTATTTCTAAATTAATTTATAACGCAGAATCTTTCTTTAATCTTTCTTAATTAGATCGAGTTATATCGATATTAATTAGCTTAGAAATCGAATTTTAGATTCTATTTTTAATCACACTATTTTAAGTACTCTTAAGATTCTTTTATTCATGAATACTAATTATTAATTAATAGATCTTAAATTTATTAGCTCGTTCTTTAAATAATCTTATTTTTTTAAAGATATCTCTAATTTCTCACTTTTTAAAGATAGATAATCGAATTTAATATATTAAGCTTATTTATAAAATTTATCTTATTATTAAAAAGTTTAAGAGTGATTTAAAGAAAATTTAATAAAAGTAAATTGATCTATTTAAAATTTAAATTAATTAAAGAATAACTGTTTTATATTTATTTAAATAATAAAGAGAATGAACTTAAATATATTATAATAATTTAAATTAGATATATTTAATAGTTTATAGAAATGAATACTTAAGTTATAGAAACTAATTTAGCTTATAGAAAAGCTGTAAAAGTATTAAATATATATTATAATCATTAATCTTAATATAGTCTTTTAGTTCTAAGATCTAATTGAAAGATATAGCTTTAACGCGTTAAACTCGCGTGTTAAGTCTCAGACATTTCACTATATCACACGTATAATAAAATAGTTGGATTTTCATAATTAAGTCTGTAATTATCTCTTATATATAACTATTTTTTATAGCTGTAACAGCTTATAATAAATTATAAGTAATTATATACTCTTAAGTATAAATTCTTGTATTAAGATCTTATATTAAAATCTTATGTTAAGTAATATTATATATTAATTTAAAGATGAAGCTCATCTAGCTTTAATATCACATGTGTGATATAACAAAATGCTTAAGACTTAATATATAAGTTTAACGCGTTAATATTATATCTCTTAAAGAGATCTCAGAGCTTAAAAGCTATATTAAGATTAGTGATTATAATGCGTATTTAATACTTTTACAGCTTCTTTATAAGCTAGATTAGTTTTTATAACTTAAGTATTCTATTACAGCTACAAATCAGTAGTCGGCAAACTTGACACTAACTATTAAGAATATAATAGATGATTCCGCAGATAAACATCTTTTAGAACTACAGCAGATCTGATTTAGAAAGTTATATTTGATTAAAATAATTAGTAATAAATATTAAGAGAAGTGCTTAAGAGTGCTTAAAAGGAGCACTTAAGAATAAGTGTTTGAGAGTACTCGTGAGAAGTATTTAGAAGTATTATACACAATCTATTAGTAATAACTATATAAATAATCATTTATTTTATAGTTTTATAATCTTATTCTTCTTTTATAATTAACTTATATTCTTAATTATAATCTATCTTTAACTCTTCTTTATAAGAACAGTGATTTCTATTCACAACTCTCTAATATCTGAATCTTGTTATAAGCTAGTTTTAATAATTCTTAACACTTTAATTATTTATTATCGAATATTAGTCACTCTATCACAATAAGTCTTATTAAAATAAATATATTATATTTTAAATGAGAACAATCTTAAAAAGAGATCGCTGATATAAATTACATCTTCTTAAAAATTAACACCTCCAACACATTTTATAAGAATAGAAAGAAACTTCGAATCTTCTTAATTTAAATTAATATATATATTTAATTTAATACTTAGAAGCTAAGAATAATTAAAGTTAAAATAATATTTACAGTTATATATCTTCAGAATAAAGTCTTTAATTAATTTAAATCGCATTTAATAGATTACTTAAAGAAGATAGTTAAAGATAAGAAAGTAGAAATAAAAAGAATCTTCATTAATTATTCTTACTTTAAGAAGTGTATCAGACGAATATATAAAGAAGTAGATGAAGAATAAATTATTGAATAAGAAGTTTAGAAATTTTAATAAATAGACTCAGTAATAAAGTATGCGTTTAAGTTTTAACAGATTATATTAAGAATTAAATAGAATAATGTAGTATTTATAACAAAGTATTATTTAAAACTAAAAAATTTAGTTAAAGATAAACTAACTCGAATAAAGAGATTAGATAAATTAAAGAGTCTGATTAATATGTTTATTAAGATAAATAATTGTTTATACAAAAGATAAATAGAAAAAGAATAAGAACACTCTTAAATCTTCATTTCTAATAAATATTAAAAAGATAAATATTAAACAAAATAAATTTATTATTCTTAAGAAATAAATTTAAACACTATAAATTATAAGAGATTCGAAAAGAAATTTAATTAAAATAAACTCTCTTCAATTTAATAAGAAGAGAGAATAAAAAAGAATTTATATCTTTATTACAAAAAATCTAGATATCGAGTTAATAATTATTTAAATAAGTAATAATTACACGCTATCTCGGGCGAATTAAAAGAATAGATAACAGAAAAACTAAATAACACGTAAGATGTTAATTGCGCTAATATTATAATATCGATATTAGAAATAATTATTAAATTGTTTAAATAGATTTGTAATTAAAAACTTATAGAATTATCTCACGTTTATATATTTTAAACTGCTTATTATAATGATTAATACGTTATTTACAGATTAAATAAGAATGACTCGAAATAATATCTTAAGAAATCTTAATAAAAGAAAGCTTAATAGTTATTAAGTGTCATCTTTAAAATATTTTAGAAATAAATATTAAGTAATTTTAAGTATAATAAGAATTACGTAAAAATGATTATTAAGTTTTGAGAATTAATATTATGTAAGATTATAAATTATAAATTAAAATCATAATATTAATATAAAATATATACGCCCGAAAAAACATTACAAAGAATTAAGTTAAAGTTATAACTAAAGATATATTATATAGAGAACTATTCAGATTAAAATCAAGAATAAATTCATTATAATTAAAGTAATAATCTTTAAGAAGCGATTAACTTATATAAGATTAATACTTCTGCTTATCTTAAAAAGATATAAAGTGTAAGTATAATATAGATTTAAGAATCTAAGAAATTAAAAGTGATAAGAATAATCTGCGATAAAGAATATCATACTTCTCATAAGTTATACGCACACTTTTTATGCGATAAATTAGAATGTTATTTCGCGAAAGAAGAATATACTTATTTCAGAAACTTCAAATTAAAGAAATCAAAAAACAAGAAGATTCTTTGAGTTTGAGATATAATAAAGAATTTACTTCTAAATCTCAGAAAGTAGCAGTAATTAATGCTAGTTACGCACGATATTTAGTTATACAGACTCAGATAAAATACCGCCAAATTAAAATTATGATTAATTTTGAAGTCACTGAGAATTATATCTTTCTAATATACGTAACTTAATCCCGTCTGTTTACATAAGAAAAAAACAAACTTTATTAATTAATATTAATAGATAAGAGTTCTATTAAATAAGATTAAGAATGAATAAAAGTAAAAACTTACTCACTAAAATTTAATATTCAATAACACACGAAATAAGTAATATTAAATATTATGAAAATTAAATACAATATTATTCTAAGCATTTTATGACTGAAAATCTATAACTCAATAATTAGTTAAAAGTAACGAACTATCAGCTTTCTTAATTACATCTGCAAATCAAACATAATTATAATATTGTTTATAAAAGCAGTATAAGTAAAACCCGATAATAAATATTTAATAAAAATAATAAAGAGTTTCTCCGAATATTTATCTAAGTATAATGAATTTAAATATTTGTTTATTGAGAATAAAAGCGCATCAGCGCTATCTGAATATCAATTTTAGAATTATAAGATTTCTTTAAAATTCGATAAGAAATCTATCTATAAATTTATTTATTCTCTTTCTAAGAAAGAACTTAAAATTTTATAAAAATATCTTAATAAGAATTAAAAGAAAGAGTTTATTTAATCTTTAACTTTATCTACAGAATATTCAGTTCTACTTATTCTAAAATCCAATAATGAGATGCGTCTGTATATTAACTATTAATAATTAAATAATATCACGATAAAGAATCAATATATATTATTATTAATCTCGAAATTACACAATCGCATTTATAAAGCAAAATGATTTATTACGCTCGATTTATAAGAAGCGTATAACTTAATAAGAATGAAGAAGAGAGAGAAATAGAAAATTATATTTCGAACTTATTATAATTATTACGAGTATCTGATCATATCTTTTAAATTAATAAATATTTTTATTTTCTTTTAAGCTTTAATGAATGATGTTTTAAGAGAATATCTAAATCAGTTCTATATTATTTACTTAGACAACATTCTTATATACTCGAAAATTAAGAAATAATATATTAAATATATTAGAAAGATACTTCGCGCTCTTTAGATAAAAAATCTATTAATGAAGATTAAGAAGTGTGAGTTTTATAAGTAAAGTATTAAGTTTCTTAAATTCATTTTAATAATTATAAGAATTTAGATAGATAAATTTAAGATAATAATTATACTCAAATAATCACAATCTATATTAATAAAGAAATTATAATCATTTCTCGAATTCGTCAACTTCTATCAAAGATTCATTATGAATTACTTAAAGATGATCGTCTTATTAATATAAATAACTTAAAAGAAAGTATTTTTCATTTAAGAAATAAAAGTAAAGTCTTTATTTTAGAAACTGAAACAGAAATTTATAACAGCTTCTATTCTTATAATATTTGATTTTGAAAGATAAATTATGCTTAAGACAAATACATTAGATTATATTATCGATATATATATAAGTTAATTAGATAACGAAGAATAATTGAGACTTATCATCTTTTATTTTAGAAAGATGATTTCAGTAGAACTTAATTATAAGATTCACGATAAGAAACTTTTAGTTATAATTATCGTATTTAATAAATAAAGAGTATACTTAAAAGAATTTAAGTACTTTATAAAAGTATACACGAATTATAAAAATCTATTATACTTCATCATTATTAAGATATTAAATAAACATCAGATATAATAATCTAAGCTATTATTAATTTATAACTTTAAAATTTTCTATTAAAAGAAGAATGATAATGTTAAAGTTAATACTTTAAGTTATTGAGCGAATTATATTTAAGATATGAAATTCGCTTTATAATCAGTTTTACGCGAGAATAAGAACGGATTTATAATATATAATCACGCTATAATCACTTCGACATTTCAGATCTCTAATTAAGATTAGAAAGATCGAATTATTAAATTATATTTAAATAATCATTTATTCCGCGAAATTCGAAAGAGTTCTGAAAAATACTCAGTCTTTTAAAAATAAAATAGCGAGCTGATCTTATATAAAGAACTGATATATATTATAAATTAAGTAAAGAAAACGATTATCTAATAATATTATAAGAAGATATCTTATAAATATTAAGAAATAAAGAAGACTCTAAAACATATTTTCAAATTTTATTATTTTTCAGAAATAAATAAAGCGGTTTAATAGTAAATTATTAACTGCGATACTTATTAGAAAATTAAGCACTTTCAATATAAATTATATGAGGAGATGCAGTCTTCAAAATAATTTAAAGAAATATAGAAATTCATTATACTAAACTTCATTATTAAGCTATTATTATTTAAAGATTCAATAATTAATATTAGATATAATAGTATTTTAATTATTATTAATAAATTAATTAAATATATCTACTTTATTAATTATATAAAAGTATTGAACGTTAAAGACTTAATTTATACAGTTTTATAAATAATATTTGCAAATCACGATATACTAGTAAAGATTATCTTTAATCGGAATAAACTATTTACTTCTAAATTCTAAAAATTATTAATAAATCAACTCAGAATTAAATATAAGTTATTCATAACTTATCACTCACAAACAAATAAATAAACT
>JAABUK010005752.1_pt1 | contig 19055 bp, 16 predicted proteins | sample 5559141 | NCBI WGS metagenome assembly JAABUK01 (sample SAMN10711869, study PRJNA513367) | rock metagenome | isolation source: Antarctica rocks | place: Antarctica: Victoria Land, Pudding Butte nord | collected 2016-01-03 | reverse complement strand
CCAATGTCCCGCAGGGCCGCTGGACGTTGAAAGTCGTCAAGGCCGACGGCTCCGACGCCATGGTTACCGCCCCCGTGGTGGACTTGCCCGCGGGCTCGGTGAACAGCTTGCTCGTCACCAACGCGCCGGGCGGTGGTTTTGCCATCACTCCCGTGGTCGACTCGACAGGCATTGACCCCGCGATGGCGCCGGCCGGCGGCATTCAGACCGGTCTCGGCGGTACCGCCACCGACGTGGTCAACGCCTCCGGGTCCGACGTGGCGGGCGAGGTCGCCGCGGTGGCGGTAGGTGCCCTCATGCTCGGTGTCGCGGCGGCCAGCAGGCGCAGGAAGCGGGGCGTGAGGGTCGATCAGTGAGCACCCGGCAACGGCTCATCATCGCCGCGGCCGCCGCGGTGGTGGTCGCCGGCTGCGGACACGGGGCGCCGCAGCCGCAGCCCCCGGTGGCAGCGCACACCAGCACGGCTGCGCACACCAGCACGGCTGCGCACACCAGCACGGCTGCGCCCACCTCGCCGCCGCTCAGCGGGCCGCAACCGATTCCTCCGAAGGCGGCGGTGACCCCAACCCGGGTGGTGATCCCCTCGATTGGCGTGCGGCAGTCCACGCTCGAGCCTCTGACGCGCGACCCCGGCACGGGTGAACTGCGGCCGCCCGTCGACTTCACCAAGGTCGGGTACTACCGCGAGGGCCCCGTGCCGGGCGACCCTGGGCCTGCGGTGCTGGCGGGACATGTCGACGACACGAGTGGGCCCAAGGTGTTCTTCCGGCTTCGTGAGCTTCGGGCGGGCGATCCGGTGGTGATTACACGCTCCGACGGTAAGGAGGTGACCTTCCAGGTGAACGCGGTGGAGCAGTATCCCAAGGGCGCGTTCCCCAGCAACGCCGTGTACGGTCCGGCGCCGGGCAGTTCGCTGCGGCTCATCACCTGCGGCGGCACCTTCGATGCCGCCGCCCGCTCCTACCGCGACAACATCGTGGTCTACGCCAGCGAGGTCGTCGTGGCGCCGACCCCCCCGGCGGGGTAAGGGGGTTCCGCGACGAAGGTGCCAACACACCAGTCCAACACAGGGCAACAAGCACAGCGTTCGTGCGTCTCAGCTGGCCGATGCGCTCACCGGGCCCCTGACCGTTGGGCCATCAAGAAAGCCTTCCCCACCGCGGAGGGGGAAACCGGGCTGGAGCACTACCAGCTCAGGCACGGATATCAACAACTCCGGTACGGTCGCGACCGCACCCACAGCGACAGCCCCGGAGGACGCCTTCCGCAAAAAGTCGCGACGATTAGTGTCAGTCATGGTCACGCCTTTCCCTCAGAATTTTCGGTGACAGCGTCGAAGCAGCAAACAAGGAACCACGGTGCGTACCATCCCAAGGGGTTTCATCTCCAGGAACGGTGTATCACCGATCACCAGCCCCTGGCCGCCCACTACCTGAACGGGCGTGCCGCACTCAGCGGCACGCACCTCGGGACCCTCGGTCGTGGACGGGATGGCGGTACGGCGACTTCCGGGGGGAACCGTTAGCAAACGGCGGGTCGAGCTCGACCAGATCAACGTTGCGGTCTCGCGCCATCGCATCCATCGGTTACCTGGCCGAGCACGCCGACCTCGCGCGTGCCCCGCCAGGTGGAGAAGAGACCCTCCATGCCAGAGATGTGCACCGAGAACGCTGCACGTTTCGACGACCGCGGCGATCGCCGCGGTACCTCACGCTGGGCGTTGATGAGATGTTCACGGCAGGAGCGCTGCCACCAAGTGGCACAACATCTCGACAAACACTGTCAGGATGCAGTAAAGATTGACCACGAATCAGCGGCCGAGATTGAACAAATCCGCCGTCTCGGCGACGGTGTTCCATGTTGGCTGCATCCCGGGGGCTGACCCCTTCAGGATGCCAGCCCAGGTAGATTAGTTTGCCGCGCGGCGCGCCTGCGCAATGAGTTCGGAGAGGGGCAGAGGGCAGCCGGTGTCGAGGGACGATCAGGTCGCCTATCGGTTTGTTGTGTGGGCCGGCGACGGCCGCCGCTCGGCGCAGTGGCGTGTCTGGACGGGCAGCCGGAACAACGCGCCCAGCGTCGGACCCGCCGCACCGCCCGCCACCTCACCCCCGTCCCCGCTGTCGCGTGAGCCTCGATGGGGCCTGCCGGAGGACTTCCCGCCGGTGGCCGTTTCCCGGCACTCGCTGATGCAGACGGTGGGTGTGTCGGGGGAGGCGTACTTCGCCGAGCAGCGATCGCAGTTCCATGCCGGGTTGCTGCTCGGGGGGACACTGTCGGTCGATGCCGGTGGGGTGGCCAGCAACGCCGACCGCAGCAGTCCACTGAGTCGTAATCTCGCCGCTCACATCGCGACCGCGTTGAAAGTGGAGACCGAGGGCGAGCGAGCCGCGGGGCAGACCTCCGGGGGCAAGTTCGAAGAAGCATGCGCCACCTTCCTGGAAACCGCGTTCGACCAGCTCGGTCACCTGCGCCCGGGGGAGTGGTCGGTGCACAAGCTCCCCGGCCGTGGGGCTGCCTCCGGTGTCGCCCGCTACGAGCAGTGATCCCACCTGGTCGACCTCGCCGCCGCCGTCGAGTCCAACCCGTCGCTGGCCGCCGTTCGGGGCAACGCCTACGCGATCGCCCCGGACGTCGTCGTCTCCCGGGCACCGGTCACCGACGCCGAGATCAACACCCACCGGTTCCTCGTCGACGACACCGTCGCGACCCATGCGTCGCTGCGAGCATCGGTCCAACCCAACCCGATCCTGCACGCCGTGGTGTCGTGCAAATGGACCCTGCGCAGCGACCGCGCCCAGAACGCCCGCAGCGAAGCCCTCAACCTCGTCCGCAACCGCAAGGGCCGCCTACCCCACGTGGTCGTCATTCACCGGCGAACCCACCCCCGTGCGCATCTCCTCGCTCGCCCTGGGCCGGAGACATCGACTGCGTCTACCACTTCGCCCTGCACGAGTTGTTCGCCGCCGTACGAGACAAGGGGGACGAAGACACCAGGGGACTACTCGACATGATGATCGACGGCAAACGCCTCAACAACATCGCCGATCTGCCCCCTGACCTCGCCGTGCACCCACCACCTCTTCGTTTGCGCGGTGCCGATCAAGATAGAACCGGAGTTCGGACTTCCCACTATACCGACCGTCCAGTACAGTGCACACAGACGAATATGCCATTCTGCCCGCGTCAAGAGGGCAGGTTCGTCAAGGCACAAACCAGACAGTTGGAGGCTCACATGGGCGACGCCCTCATCACCGGCACCGCGATGACCGCCTTTGGGAAATTTCCGGATACCACCCTTAAGGGGCTCGCGGGGGTCGCGGTGTCGGAGGCGCTCGGCGACGCGGAGTTGGCGCCGAGCGACGTAGAGACGGTCTTCTTCGCCAATGCGGCGGCCGGTCTGGTTACCGGTCAGGAGATGGTGCGCGGCCAGGTAGCGCTCAGGGAGACCGGCCTAGCCGGTCTCCCGGTGATCAACGTGGAGAACGCCTGCGCGTCCGGCTCGACAGCATTTCACCTGGCGCATCAGGCGGTGGCTTCCGGGCACTGTGAGGTCGCGTTGGCCGTCGGCGCGGAGAAGCTGGTCCATCCCGACAAGCAACGGTCCTTCGGCGCGCTCGCCTCCGCCGTGGACCTCGACCGACGTGATGATCTCGAGGCCTGGCTGTACGGAGATGACCCCGATGGCCGGGGGACTGGGTCGGTATTCATGGACATTTACGCGCGACTGGCCCGCGACTACACGGCGCGTACCGGGGCCACTCCCACCGACTTTGCCCGCGTCGCCGCGAAGAACCACCGGCATGGTGCCCTCAACCCCAAAGCGCAGTACCGCGACCACGTCACCATCGAGCAGGTCCTGGGTAGTCGGTGCATCGCGGACCCGCTCACTCTGCTGATGTGCTCGCCGATCGGTGATGGAGCGGCGGCCGTGGTCGTCTGCAGCCCCACACGCGCACACCGGGCTGGGGTACCCGGGGTGCGGGTGCGGAGCACGGCAGTTGTCTCCGGTTGCGACGGAGAGGGCGAGGTTGCCGTTGTGCGGGCGGCGCATTTGGCCTATGAGCGGGCCGGGCTCGCACCCCAAGATCTTGACGTGGTGGAGTGCCACGACGCGGCGGCTCCTGCAGAGCTGCAGATCTATGAGGAGCTCGGGTTGTGCGGTGATGCTGAGGGCCCGAGGTTACTCGCCGACGGGGAGACCGAGCTCGGTGGCCGAGTACCGGTGAACCCCAGCGGCGGCTTGCTCAGCAAGGGTCATCCGGTTGGCGCGACCGGGCTGGCCCAGCTCGTCGAGCTGGCCGATCAGTTGCGGGGTCGCGGCGGGGATCGACAGGTCGAGGGTGCCTGCGTCGGGCTCGCCGAGAACGCCGGCGGCTTTCTGGGCCCAGACCACGCCGCTGCTGCCGTAACCATCATTTCAGCCTGAAACAGGAGTAGTGAGCACTGTGTCCTATGCCCGCGGCTCGCAGGTCTCAGTCGCCTCGATCTTGGAGACGAGCTATCGCCGCTACGCGCACCAGCCCGCGCTGCTGCGTTCTGGCGCGACGCTGTCCTACGCCGAGTTGGGGTCGCGAGTGCACCGCGTTGTGAGCGCGCTCCGCGGCCTAGGGGCCGTGCCGGGTGACCGGGTCGCGATTGTCTCAGCGAACTCGCCGGAGTTTATCGAGGTCTCGCAGGCAGTGTTCGTCGGTGGGTTCATCCGCGTTACACCGTCGAGCAAGCTCCATGTCCGCGAGGTCGCCGGCATCCTTGAGGATTGTCGGGCCCGTTATCTGTTCGTTGGTCCGGAGTGGGCCGAGGCCGTTCCGCAACTGCAGGCGACCGCGACGTCGGTCGAGCACGTCGTCACCCTGGGTGGGTCGGCACCGGGAGTGCTCGCCTTCGAGGAACTGGTCGCTGCAGGGGAGTCTGCGGCACCGGAAGCGCTGCCCTGCGCCGCTGACCTGTGTGCGCTGCTGTACACCGCGGGCACCACTGGTCGCCCCAAAGGCGCAATGCTCACGCATGGCAATTGGGCGGCGATGATCCGCAACTCGATGATCGAACTTCCGCCGCTTGGCGTCGACGAAGTGGTGCTTCACGTCGCGCCTCTCAGCCATTTCAGCGGCTACGTGGAGCCCACGTACTCGGCCCGTGGCGCGTTGCATGTTGTGGAGGCGCCCTTCCAGCCGGAGGCGGTGATCGCAGCCATCGAGCGGCACCGCATCACCGCGATGCCACTCGTTCCAACAATGCTCAACATGTTGTTGCCCGCGGCTGAGGCCGGCCAGCACGACGTGTCGAGCATGCGGGCCATTGTCTACGGCGGGTCCGGTATCGCACCCGACCGGCTGGCCCGCGCGGTCAGAGTGTTCGGCGAGGTCTTCGTGCAATTCTTCGGGCTTTCCGAAACGCCTATGCCCCTGGCAGCGCTCTCCACCCGTGACCACCGTTTCGATCCGGCAGGGCCGGTGCCGATGCGATTAGCATCCGCCGGCCGGGTCAACCCGTTCGTCGAGGTGCGAGTCCGCGACGAGCAGGGGCACGACCTCGGTCCTGGCGAGGTCGGCGAGATCGCCGTCCGCGGCGACGTCGTCATGGCGGGCTACTGGGAGCGGCCTGAGCAGACTGCCGAGATGCTGGGAGCGGACGGTTGGGCGGCGACCGGCGATCTTGGGCGCATTGACGAGGACGGCTACCTGTTCGTCGTCGATCGTAAGCGCGACATGATCATCACGGGGGGCTACAACGTTTACCCGACAGAGGTAGAGAACGCCATCGCCTCTATGCCCGAAGTGCAAGAGGTTGCCGTCGTTGGCATACCCGACGAGCGCTGGGGCGAAGCGGTGGCGGCGATCGTGGTCATGCGGGACGGTTGCATCCCTGACACTGATGCCGTCGTCGCAGTCTGCCAGGAGCGGCTGGCCAACTACAAGAAACCCCGCACAGTCGAGTTCGTCGAGGAACTCCCGAAGACGGGTTCCGGGAAGATCATGCGCCGCGTGCTACGTGCCCGATTCTGGGAGGGCCACGAGCGCAGTGTCGGCTAGTGCGGGCCGCTCTAATGGTTGTGTTCGCTCCGATTCCCCACATCACCGCGGCCCATCAGGCCGTCAGCAGGGAGGCCACCGTGCTAATGGAAGGTAGTTGCGCCGGGAAGGTCGTCCTGGTCGTCGGCGGCACCCGGGGAATCGGGCGAGCGGCGGCGGTCGACCTCGGTCGCGCAGGAGCGTGCGTCGCCGTGACGGGACGGAGCCTCGAGGCGGCGCAGCAGGTGGCGGACGAGATTGATGCGCTTGGCGCGACCGCCGTCGCCCTGGCTCTGGATGTACGGGATCCGCAGAACTCGCGGAACGCGGTTGAGACCGTAACCGCACGCTTCGGATGTCTGGACGGCCTCGTCGCCAACGCGGGGGTGAACCCTTACTTCGTGCGACCGGAGGAACTCACGCCGAAGCTGTGGGACGAGATCCTCGACGTGAACTTGCGGGGCGTTTTCTTTGCGGTGCAGGCTGCAGCCCGGCAGATGCTCACTCAAGGCTCTGGCAGCATCGTGTCGGTCTCCTCGGCGACGGCCCGAATGGGCATCACACGGGGGATGCCTTACGTGGCCTCCAAAGGCGGCCTGGACGCAATGACACTGTCGTTGGCGGTCGACTGGGCAGCCACGAGCGTCCGGGTCAACGGCGTGGCGCCGGGCTACATCGAGACCGACCTCACTGCAGGTATGCGCGGCCACGAGGGCCTGAGTAGCTCCATTCTCGGCCGTACCCCGCTGGGTCGGTTCGGGCGCCCGGAGGAGGTGGCCGGGCTCATCACCTACCTCGTATCCGACCAAGCTAGCTACGTGACAGGACAGGTGTTCGCAGTCGACGGAGGAATGTTGGCCCAGTAAAACCAGGAACTTAGCCTCTTAGCTAATTGTACCGAGTGGTCGATACACCACGTACCGGATGAAGGGAAAACTGATGGACACGCATCATTATGAGCACTTCCACCGCGAGATCACCGAGGCCATTTGGCGTGATCTGGGCCCTCACACGAAAGAGATCGAGGAGACCGAGTCCATCCCGAGGGAAACTCTCTGGCCAGCCCTGCGGGAGATGGGTGCGTTCGCACTCCTTATCCCCGAAGAGTGCGGTGGCCTTGGGCTGACAATCGCCCAGTATCTCCCGATTATCGCCGAGTTCGCGAAGGTCCACGGGGGCATCCGGGCCCTCGTGCACGTGCATAACTCCATGGCCCATGCGTTCGGCGATCTGGCCAACGATGCACAGCGCGCCGCAGTGCTCCCGGGCGCCGCCGACGGCACCAAATCGGTGGCCTTCGCTCTTACCGAACCAGACTCCGGTACCGGCCTTGACACTGGCACGGTGGCACGGCGAGAGGGGAAAGAATACGTTCTCAACGGGCGTAAGTGGCTCATCACCAACTCTGACTTCGCGAGCCATTTCATGGTCTTCGCTCAGACGGGGATACCGCCGGAGAAGGCACTCAGCGTCATCCTTGTCGAACGTGACGCGCCGGGATTGCGGATCGAAGCACTCCCCGAGACGATGGGCTGTAAGGGCGGCCAGCATGGTTTACTGACCTTCGAGCAGGTCCGAGTTCCCGAGCAAAACCTGCTCGGGTCCGAGGGCAAGGGTGCGGAAGGGATGGAACACGCCCTAGAGATCAGCCGCGTCCTGGTGGCCGCGTCCTCGTTGGGAACGGCGGAATACGCGCTCGACCTGTCAGTGAACTTCGCGAAGCAGCGCATCACCTTCGGCAGACCGATCGCGACACGACAGGCCGTCCAGCGGTACCTTGCGGAGATGGCCGTGGATGTACACGCGCTGCGTCTGATGCTCGATGACGCGGCCGCGAAGTGGGACGCGGGTCAGCGCATTCCGCAGGAGGCTTCGATTTGTAAGTTGTTCGGATTGGAGGCCGTGGGTCGGGTCACCGACCGTGCACTGCTGGTTCATGGAGGTATCGGCTACACCCGCGGTCACGAGATTGAGCGGCTCTACCGCGACGCCCGCCTCAACTGGCTTGAGGAAGGCACTCCGACCATCCAACAGCTCGTCATCGCCCGCGAGCTGCTCAGCACCCCCGAGGCCGCCGACGAAGAGCGTGCGCTGGCCGACCGATGACCACCGCCATGGGGGAGACGACAAGGGAGCGGATACTGCGCGTCGCGGCCGAGCTGTTCGCCGTGAAGGGGTACGGCGCCACCGGGGTGGCGGAGCTGGCTGCCGCCGCCAACATTGGGAAGGGTGCGCTGTACCACCACATCGGAAGCAAAGAGCAATTGCTCTACGAGATTTCTAAGCGGCACGTAGAGGAGCCTTTGGCGGACGGGGAGGAGATTCTGCAGCGTGACCTTCCTGCCGACGAGAAGCTGCGCCTGCTCAGTCGCCGACAGATGCGCGTCATTGCCGATCATCAACCCGAGATCACTGTCTACTTCCGTGAGGGTCACTACCTCAACGGCGAACGGCAGAAAGAGTTGCAGGTTGTGCGAGATCGGTGGGAGAGCGTATGGCGTACCTGCCTGCAGCAGGGCGTCGACGAGGGCGTCCTACGCTCTGCCGACACGATCGTCGTGAAGGGTGTCCTCGGCATCTTCAACTACTCATGGGTGTGGCTGCACACCGACGGCTCGCTGTCTCCCGATGAGATCGCCGACCGCCTCGCGGACCTTGTCCTACACGGGGAGCTCGTCCGCATGTTTCCAATTGACTACGAGCCTAACGCAGACAGACGTCAGCACGACGTGCCGGTCCGTCAGCGTTGAGCGGTTTCCTTACTTATGTACGAACGGCTGCTGAGCTACCGGCTCCCGGGAGCACGCCCGGCGGTGGCGTCGTAACTGAGCTACCAGTCACCGGCACCCAGCCAAATAGCAAGTAGTCGAAGCTTCCGGAGTCAAAGATGGACATGCCCCGACTGGCGCCTTCGCAGGGAACGCGCGGATCACCAAACACTCCCGCGAAACCCTACTCCGAATACCCGAACATGGCCCTGGGCAACACAACTCGCCGACGCGTTCACCCGCACCCTCGCGACCCCTGGCCCTGAAGCCCCTCGACCGACCCAGAAAGGCGCAAACCACCCGGGACGTGGAACCCGGCGTCACCGCGGACGACCCGCGGGGTGCCCGCCACCCACACCCCGCCAACATCCCAAACGCGCTGACCCGACCCCCGTCACAGTGTTAGCCGACCACCCACGAAAAATCTGGGAGGCCAACTCGTGCCAACGGGTTCGAGCCAGCGGTTGTACCGCTCGGTCAGTACAGCTATAGTCGCATGTGTCCCAAGTCACCGGACGGAGACCTTGCGATCATCCATCCCCGGGGCAGCCGCTAGTCGATCAAAGGAGTCCATGTCGTGGATGACCGTCGGTACGGCGAGTTACTCGGCGAACTAGAGCGTCAAGCAACTCGGACGAGGTCTCGCAGACGGCTGACTCCACAGACCACGTCTGAGGCTGTATGAATGACGCCCGCGCCAATCAACGCGCGACTCTGACAAAACCGCTTCCGGCTCGCACTCACCCCGGCCGCATGGAAGTGAAGTAGCGATGGGCGCATACACGCTTCGCGACATCCTCACGAAGCCGTCGACCGGGAACGATGGAGATGGTGCGCGCGTAGCGCTCAGTTTCGACGGCCACAGTCAGACCTACGACCAAGTGGATTGGAGATCTTCTCAGCTGGCGGCCGGATTGCTGGACTCCGGATTCACCAAGGGCGACCGCTTGGCGGTCATCATGTACAACCGCAGCGAATGGGTTGAACTGTTCTTCGCGCTCGCGAAGATCGGCGGCGTCATCGTCCCGGTGAACTACCTCCTCACGCCGAAGGAAATCCAATACATCATCGACGACTGTCAAGCCAACTGGATTGTTGTCGAGGACGTACTCGCCAAGCAGGTCGAGGCACTCGAGGGTATGGCGGACCGGCATCTGGTCCGAGTCGGCACCTCGGCACCAGGCTCGGTGAGCTACGAGTCACTGCTGCTCGACGAACTGGGCCCGGAGGTCGAGGTGCGCAGTGACGACCTCTTCTTGTTGCAGTACACCTCGGGCACCACAGGGTTTCCCAAGGGTGCGATGCACACTCACTCCACGGTGCTGTGGAACGCCTACCACCAGGTCGTCGACTTCGACGTCAACGGTGGCGACATCTTCCACGTGACCCCCGCCCTGTGCTGGGCGGCAGGATTCCATGACTTGGCGTTGGCCACGCTGTGGCGGGGTGGACACGTAGTGCTTGGGCGCAGCTCCAGTTTCGACCCCGTCGAGTTTCTGCGCGGTGTCCAAGAGAACCGCGTCACCAAGGTGCTGCTGGTCCCTACCGTCCTTAAGCGGGTCTTGGGCTGCGAAGCGTTCGACCAATTTGATCTGTCCTCGCTGCGGCAAGTCCTCAGCGGGGGCGAGCCAGTACCGGAGACCTCGCTGCGAGAGATGCAACGCCGGCTACCGGACTGCGACGTGCTGCAGGTCTATGGAATGAGTGAGTTTCCTTCGTTGATGTTACTCATCGACCGGGAGGCCTCGTTGGCAAGGCCGACCTCCACCGGCAAAGCCTGCTCGGTCGCCCAAGTCCGGCTGGTCGACGGAGATCTGACTGACGTAGCCCCGGGAGTGGTCGGCCAGATCATCTGCCGCTCACCGGCGACCATGATTGGTTACTACGGCAAGGCTGAGGCCACTGCGGACACGTTGCGCGAGGGATGGCTACACACCGGCGACCTGGCCTACCGCGACGAAGATGGCTTCGTCTTCATGGCTGGCCGCGCTAAGGACATGATCATCACCGGGGGCCTGAACGTGTACCCCGCCGAGGTGGAGCGGGTCATCGCTGCCCACCCGGAAGTGATCGAGGCCGCGGTTGTCGGCGTGCCCGACGAGCGATGGGGCGAAGTCGGTGTCGCGCATGTAGTTGTCGAGCCCGGTTCGACTGTCTCTGTGGATGACCTGCTCGGGACCCTGAGGGCTGAAATTTCAGCCTTTAAAGTCCCCAAACGCTTTGTTCTCAAGACCGAGGCACTGCCCAGGACAACATCCGGAAAGGTCCAGAAAGTTCGAATCGTCGAACTGACCATGGACCGGTGACACCCCCTTGATCGGCGGATCAAAGGTCCACGCGAAGTCAAGAAAAGGAGTTGCTATGGCGGGCAAGGATACCCCTCGGACCTGGTGGATCGGAGTTGATGTCGGTGGCACTTTTACCGATGTCATCGCCACCAATCATGACACCGGGGAAACTCGTGGCCTCAAGGTTTTGACCACCCCAGGTGAACTAGAAAAAGGAGTCCTGCAAGCGCTGCAGGACATCAACATCCCCCTCGAAGAGGTCGAGGAGATCGTCCATGGTCACACTGCGGGCATCAACGCAGTCTTGAGCCGCCAGGGCGCTTCGGAGGCCCTGTTGGCCACAGAGGGCCACCGAGACCTGCTCGACATCGGGCGCATGGATCGAGAGTTCGGGCCCCACTTCTACGATCCGACGTGGCTGCGGCCCCACCAAGCGCGCCCCGTCGTGCGACGGCGTCACCGCTTCGGGATCCGCGAACGCATCAGCTGGGACGGCACAGTTGTCGTGCCATTGGATGAGCAGTCTGTGCGCGATGCTGCTGCGGAGATCCGTGCGGCAGGTATCGAGTCGGTCGCAATCTGTTTTCTCAACTCTTACCTCTCGCAGGAACACGAGCTGCAAGCGGCGAAAATCCTGAGGGAGGAGTGTCCCGACGTCTACATCCAGACATCGGCGATCTATCCAGTCACCAAGGAACACGAGCGGACCACCACCGTTGCACTCGACGCCTACGTGGGACCACTCGTGACGGGCTACTTGAGTCGGCTGGAGGGGGCGCTGGCTGATGCCGGATTCGGCGGCACCCTGTGGATGATGACCATGAATGGTGGCGTCGGGTCGGTCGAGGAGACATCAAAGGCCCCGGTTTTTCAGCTGGTATCTGGGCCTGTTGGCGGGGTCAGTGGTTCAGTCGAGCTGGCGCGCAGTTCCGGCGACCCGAACCTGCTGACCATGGACATGGGCGGTACCAGTACGGACGTGGCCGCCATCCGCGACGCTCAGACCCCAATGACCGACGTCTGGGCCGTGGAGTTCGGGCTGACGATGACCATGCCGGTCGTGGACGTCGGCAGCGTCGGCTCTGGTGCAGGAAGCATCGTGCATCTCGACTCGCTGGGGACCCTGCGGGTAGGCCCGATGTCCGCGGGCTCGGACCCCGGGCCAGCATGCTACGGACGGGGCGGGGACCAGCCCACATTGACCGACGCGTGTGCTGTCCTGGGCATTTTGCAGCCCGATCTGTTCGCTGGTGGGGCGCTGACACTCGATGTTGAGCGTGCACGCAGCGCGCTCAAGACAGTCGCGGACCCGCTCGGCCTGAGCGTCGAGCAACTCGCCGACGGTGCCTACCAGTTGGCCTGCTCCGATGTGGCCGGGTCGATCCGATCGATCTCCACCTACCGCGGACTGGACTTGCGTGACTTCCAGCTACTGGCCTTTGGCTCCGCCGGCCCGATGATCGCACACCAGGTCAGCCGCGAACTCGGAACCAGATCAGTGATCGTGCCCACCAACCCCGGGGAGTTCTCGGCGTTTGGCCTGCTGACCAGTGACCTACGCGTCTCGAAAGCTCGCTCACCGATGACAGTGATCAGCCAGGACGGTGGCACCAATTGGGAAGCCATGTTCGCTGAGATGGAGAAGGAAGTCATCGCCGACCTGAGCAACCAGGGCGCCGCGCGCGGCACCGTGATCTTCGAACGGGCGTTCTTCGCGATGTACACCGGGCAGACTTGGGACAACAGGCTTTCACTTGAACCCGGCGAAATCGACGATGTGCGGGTCAAGCAGATCCAGCAGCAGGTTCACGACTTCTATCAACAGACCTACGGGTTCTCCGCCGAGGAGATTCCGATCATCATCACCACCCTGGAGGTCACCGGCCGCGCCCCTCGCTCGCGGAGCATGGCCTCCGCACCCGACAACGACGGCGGCGACCCACTAGTCCGCCGCGTCTCGGTCCGGCTGGACGGCACCACCCATGACGCCACCGCGGTCTACAGGCGCAACCGCCTTCCAATCGGACAAGAAGTCTCCGGGCCCGCCCTGATCGTCGAGGACTACGCCACAACAGTTGTACCCGCCGGTTCCACTGCCCACCGCGATGATGCTGGCTACCTGCGGGTTGCCGGTGACCGAAAGGACGGACACAGCGCATGACCACCACCACTGAACCAACACCAAACTCCGGGCCCGCCGACGGGGGTCAGGGCCAGGAGCTCATCGACCTTGAGACCGTGCGCTACGGGTTGATTGAGGTTTGCCGCGACATGCATCAGGCACTCATGCGCAGCGCGTTCTCCCCGATCGTCCGCGACATCAACGACTGCACCGCAGCCATACACATGCGCACCGATCACGGCTGGGAGATGGTCGCATCCTGGGAGGGCTGCATGCAGCACGCCTTCACATCCCAGCACATCTGCAACTTCACGATGTCCGAGTGGGACGAGGAACATCTCGAAGACGGTGACGTAATTCTCGTCAACGACCCGTGGCGCGGAGCAATCCATGCTTCGGACATCAACATTCTGCGACCGGTCCGCATCAATGGCCGGGTCGAGTTCGTGCTCCACTCGACCTCGCACGTTGTCGACCTGGGTGGTCCTATTCCTGGCGGCTTCGCCAACGGGGTGCAGACCTGCTTCGAGGAGCAGCTGAAATTCCCCCCGACGCTGCTTTACGCCAACGACATCCCCGTTCGCCCAGTGTTCAACTACCTACTCGAGAATGTGCGAGTACCTGCTTCGGTCCTTGGTGACGTGCGCGCGCTGAACGGCTGCTTGGTGATCGGCGAACAACGGCTGCGCGGACTGGTTGACCGCTATGGCCAGGACAAGGTTCGAGCCGGGGCAAACTACGGAATCGAAATAACCGAGGCGGCAATGCGAGCCGGTATCGCCAAGATCGTCGACGGTGACTACCGTGCCGAGGACGAGATCGACGAGGACGGCGTCACTGGCGAGAGCGTACCGCTGGTCCTGACCCTCAAAAAGCGCGGCGACTCCATCGAGGTCGACTACTCCGACAGCGGGCGCCAGCCCTTGGGCAACGTGGGCACCGCATGGTGCGAGGCCAGCCGCTGTATCGAAGGCATCAAGTTCATCGTCGACCCCACCTCACCGGTCAACAGCGGAACACTGCGGCCGATCGAGGCCCTGCTGCCGCCCGGCAGCGCCGTCTGCTCGCTACCACCTAGCAGCGTATCCAATCACGTCGACATCGGCGGACGCATTATCAACCTTGTCGTACAAGCCATGAGCCTGGCGGTCGGTGATCGTGCCATCGCCTGCGACTCCGGAACCCTAGGCATGCTCACTCTCGGCGGTGTGGACACCAGGCCCGGACATGTCGGGAATCCCTGGGCGTCGTTCGCGCTCGCCGGCGGCGGTTGGGGCGCGACGTGGAAGGGCGACGGTCTTACCCTCTGCACCCTCGCCATCGGCAACTGCCGCACCTCGGTACAGGAACATGTCGAACGCGAGAGCCCCCTCGTGGTCCTGCAGCACGAAATCATGCCCGATTCCGGGGGCGCCGGTCAGCACCGCGGCGGCAACGGCGCCGTCTATACCATCGCTGCCCTCTCCGAGACCACAATTACCGTTACGGGCGACCGATCCCGCGTCGGTACCAAGGGCACGCAGGGTGGTGGCCGTGGGATGCCCTTCTACGGCTGGTTGTTCCCCGACTTCGACACCACCACCACTCTCGACGTCCTCGACGTACGCGGCGCCGAGCCACTCTTCGGAATGTTCGACGGCGATCGGAATCCCTCACCAGATCACGGGGTATTCGGTCAGGGAGCCCATTACCAGACATCGAAGGTCTCCGGGATTGTTCTCAAAGCCGGTCAAGCCATCCGCGTGATCATTGGCGGTGGCGGCGGATGGGGCGATCCTCTTAAGCGACCAGCTAATCGCGTCATCGACGACGTGCTCGACGGCTACCACACCCGCCAATTCGCGGAAGCCGCTTATGGCCTGGTCCTTGATGGCGATACCGTCAATGAGCCAGCCACCGCAGAGCGACGGGCCCAGCTCAACCGGGCTCGCGAGGCCGGCAACTGGCAGGTCCCCACCGCCTGCCCCCTGCAGTGGCAGACGACCTAATCCATTCCCAGTACATCCAGCGCGCAACGTAGAGGAGTTATCATGGGCGTAGAACGTATGCTCTTCCCCCGACCCGAACAAGAACGGCTGCGCGTCGAGCGAAAGCCCGTCGACGCTACCTGCCCAGCATGTGGGTCCAGCGACGTGGCACGCTACCCGATTGCCAACTTCATCGGGCCACGCATGGTAACCAAGTGCCAGACCTGCTTCCACCACCTCGCGACAGACATTCCCACCGAAGACGACCACTGGCCGCCGTGGCGCTCAGCCACCCGCGACTGGGTCCCGTCCCGCGCAGGCTGACGGCACACAGGCTGGCGCGTCCATCGTGGACTCCTGCCACTGGTCGCTACTGTCACTGGCGGACCTGAAGTCCGCGGTGCAGCGGGTCAGGCGCTAAGAGATCAGATTACTGCCAAAGGTGCGCGGGGGTTCGTACAAATTGGCTGATGGCCGTCCAGGGCTTGTCAGGCCATGGGGGTGCGAACCCGGGCGGAGCACGAAGCTGCTCTAGCCCGCCGGAAGCCGGCGGGCTAGAGCGCCGACATACCGCCGTCCACCATAACGACTGCGCCCGTAATGTAAGCGGACCCCTTCGACACCAGATGCAGCACCGTGGCCGCCACCTCGACCGGGTCGGCGTAGCGGCGCAGTGGGATGGCCGCCCGGTAGGCCGCGCCCGCCCGGGCCGGATCATCGGGTCGGGCCCCACGCTCGATCTGGTGCATCATTCGACCTGTCGTGGGCCCGGGACAGACGACATTGACCCGGACGCCGACTCCGGCGACCTCGATAGCGGCCGCCCGCGTCAGTCCGATCACCGCATGCTTACTGGCTACGTAGGGCGCCATACCCGGCAAACCGAGAACCCCGGCCGTTGAGGATATGTTGACGACGGCGCCGCCCTTGGCCTCGCACATGATCGGCAGCAGGCTGCGCATCGCCAGGAACGTGCCAGTCGCGTTGACTCGCATGACGAGTTCGAAGTTCTCGGGAGACTGTTCCCATAGCCGACCGGTCGTGCCTTCGATCCCGGCGGCGTTGACGAGGACGTCCAGGCGGCCGTGTTCGTCGCGGACCATCCGCGCCATCCCCTCCCATCCTTCGCTGGAAGTCACGTCGAGCTCCACGGCTTGCGCGGCGAGGCCCCCCTCGCGCAGGCCGCCCGCCACCGCGTCCGCACCATGGCGGTCGGCGATCAGCACGTGCATCCCCTGCGCGGCGAGGCCACGCGCAACCTCGCCACCGATGGCGCCAGCCGCACCTGTGATAAGCGCTACGCCGCGCGCGTCGCCGGTCACAACTGCTCACTAGGACCTGTGCCGACTTCGGCCACACGCTGATCCGGCCGCGGACCGCGAATCCCCGAAATGACGACGTCGCTGAAAGCGTCGGCAATTGTCTCGGGGGACTTTTCACCCCCTGGCTGCAGCCACAGATAGGAGTAGTTGAACATGCCGAGAAGTCCCTTAACGACGACCGGGTCGGTCTGGCTGAAGGCACCATCGTCCACACCCTGGCGCAGGATCGCGACCCATACCTCCTCGAAGCGATCACGAATGGCGGTAAGCTCCGCCGCATGCGGCTCATTGAGCGCTCGATGATCGGCAAAGAAGACAGTCAGCTGTGCGAGGTTGTCCGCGATCGTGCGCATGAGTCGCCGCGCGAGTGTCCGGAGCTTTACCTCGGCGGGCAGGTCTTCCTCCAGCAACCCCTCCCCGTAGAGCACCATGTCGAGAACGTGTCGGATGCTGATCTCGTAGAGCAGATTCTCCTTGCTCTCGATGTGGTGGTACAACGCACCTCGCCCGAGCCCGACCGCCTTCTCAAGCTCGGCGATCCCGGTAGCCGAGTACCCGTTTTTGGCGAATAGCTCCGCGCTGATCTCAATGATGCGACGCTTGACCGGGTTTTCGACAACCGCAGTCGACAGGGCACTCACTGCGGTACGACCGGCGGCGGGCCGACCGCATCGACAATGACCACCCCTCGACCAGCTCGCATCAGCGCTCCTCTGTCATTCGACAAATACGATTGCGGCCAGCTACAGCTGACTGACTGTACCGTTCGGTTGGTACACTCCGGCAGTCTACCAAGGGAGTGCCGGGGGACCTTTATCAGATCTCAAGGTCGTCGAGCTCGGTGGCATAGGGCCGGCACCGTTCGCGGCGATGCTGCTATCGGACTTAGGTGCCGAGGTAGTTCGCGTCGATCGCCCGAGCCAGCAGGAGCTCGGGCTCGTGGTTGAAGGTTCCGCTGGGCAAGCTCGACACCGAGCGCATGGTGCCCTCGACGACGAGACCGTCGAGCTGATCGACAGGGTCACCGAAATACGTTCACCAGGAAGACCTTTGCCCCACCCACGCACCGGGAAGCCAGCGCAGTTCCTGTTCACCCGCCAGGGTCGCCGACTCTCCCAGAACGCGGTGCGCGCCGAACTCGACCGCGCCGACGCCGACGCCGACGCCGGACTCGACCACGTCACTCCACATCAGCTGCGCCACACCTACGCCACCGCCCTGGTCAACGCCGGAGTCTCGCTGCAATCGTTGATGGCCTTACTCGGCCACGTCTCGGTGGAGATGAGCCTGCGCTACAGAAAACTGTTCGACGCGACGGTCCGCACCGAATACGAACGCGCCCTCACTCTGGCCAAGGACCACCTCGCTATCCTGCCCACCGGACCAACGACCAAGAACCTGCCGCTGACCGACATCACCGGCGGCGGCGACTGGAAGGACACCCCCACCATCAAGTCTCGACTCGCCGGCGGATTCTGCCTCCGCGCCCCCGCCCAAAGCGCCTGGGTCTGCCCAGAGTTTGGTTGACACCTGACCTGTGAGGATTGTCCTCGCTGGAAGGATGTCGGCCATGCCGAAGCCTTATCCCCAGGAGTTCCGCGACGATGTCGTGGCAGTGGCCCGTAAGGGGCAGGCTCCGTTGAACCAGATCGCGAAGGACTTCGGGATCTCCGAGGGCTGCCTGCACGGCTGGATGAAGAAGGCCGACGTCGAGGACGGCAACCGTCCGGGCGTGAGCGAGAAGCAGTCGGGCGAGGCGCGCGAGCTGAAGAAACGCAACCGGCTCTCGGAGCAGGAGAACGAGGTCCTGCGACGTGCTGCTGCCTACCTGTCCCAGGCGAACCTGCCGGGAAAATAGTCTTCCCGCTCGTCCGTGAGATGGCCGCGACCGGTGCCCGCCTCAGGGTGCCGGTCGTGGTGGCGTGCAGGGTCCTGGGGCTTTCGACCCAAGGGTACTACCAGTGGCTCAAGGCCCCGATCTGTCAGCGGGATTGGGACGATGCCCACCTGATCAACGCCGCCCTCGACATCCATGTCGACGATCCCGGCTACGGGTACCGGTTCATCGCTGATGAGCTCGCCGAGCACGGCATCGCCGCCTCGGAGAACCGGGTGTGGCGGTTGTGCTCGCTCCAGCGGATCTTCTCGTTGCACGCCAAGAAGCGTGGCCTCAACCGCAAGCCTGGACCACCCGTGCACGACGACCTGCTGAAGGTCACCGACGGGCACGGCCGCCCGACCCGCGACTTCACCGCCGCGGCCCCGAACATCAAATAGTTGACCGATATCACCGAGCACCCCACCGCCGAGGGGAAGCTGTACCTGTGTGCGGTCAAGGACTGCTACGCCAACAAGATCGTGGGCTACTCCATCGACTCGCGGATGAAGTCCCCACTGGCAGCCTCAGCGATCCGCAACGCGATCAGCCTCCGCACTCCTGCCGGCACCATTGTGGGCTCTTCAACATGACGCGTGGCGAGGCGCGTCGCGACATGACCTTCAGCTTGGCGTAGGAGTCGGGCCTGGGGCCTCACGATTCGTGTTCGACCAAGAGCACGGACACGGAGGCCCCAGGTGGAG
>JAABUK010005750.1_pt1 | contig 19058 bp, 14 predicted proteins | sample 5559141 | NCBI WGS metagenome assembly JAABUK01 (sample SAMN10711869, study PRJNA513367) | rock metagenome | isolation source: Antarctica rocks | place: Antarctica: Victoria Land, Pudding Butte nord | collected 2016-01-03 | reverse complement strand
AGAAATCTCATCTTCACGTAATAAAAGCGCGCGCGATATAGATGTGCTTTATTCTCAACTCTTTAATCAGCTTTATATAAGATATATCATAGTAAATAAATAAGTGAGTATATAAGATTGTTATTCATTCAGCTATAATATATAATTATAATATTTAATATACTTTAATAAATATTAAGAATTATAAAAAGAGAATAATTAAAAAGCTTTAATATATATAAGATTAATATCTCTAATATATTACAGATATTTATCATGCGATCTCTACAGAAATAATTAAGATTAAAATAAATATTTTCCCGCTAGATTTATATATTAAATAACTAATAATATTAATCTTTAATAAACTTTAAGCCGCGCAGATATTTTGTATATAAGTAATAGCTAAAATAACTTTTATAACTCAGATGCGGAAATGTTAAGAGAGAATAATAAGATAAAGAAAAACTCTCAGAAAATATAAGAGACTCTGACTTAAGAAGCTAAATTAAAGATATTCGCAAACATCTCTTAAGTAACTTACCGGCGAGAAGTGAATATAACACTAATAGAGAGGAGAAAAAGACGCTTATTTACATAAAATTTAAGACTACTTATTAAAGAAGATTACTGAGCTGTATAAGAGATGTCTGAAAGAAGCAAACTTATTATTACTCTAATTAAGAATGGATAAGATCAGCTTTAACGCCTTTCTTATAAGAAGATGTATCTTAGAGATACTTAGTGAGTACTGCGTATGTGATTAGAGCGCGATATTTATATATCACGTATTATTAATCTGCCCGTTATAAAATCGAGAGAGAAGAGAGAAGTTAGAGGGAAGAGATATTAATCTTAAGCACATACTAATAGATAGAGAATGCGCTTTAGCCGCGATTTATCTTATTTTACGAATAAGACTGCTTAGATAGTTCTAAAAGAATATAGTAGTAATCAGAAAAGAGAAAGCAGATATAACGCAGACGCGAAATATATAAGAGATATGAGAACTGAAAGGTTTCATCTGAAACATTCTCTAGTAGTAAGATGAATAAAAGATGGGAGGAAAATATAGTGTCTAAATAAAGTAGATCTGCATCAGCTAACTTTAATGAGATATTAGATAATAAGAATTTATTATTATTATAAATTAATTTAAATATAATTATATTATATTTATAAATTAAGAATCTTTATCTAATATAATTATATTAGATAAATTGTAACTTCTTTATACATTCTTATATAATATTCTAATTAAACTGCGTAATAATTCGATCCAATCTGATTTCAGTCTATATAGAATCGAATCACCCGATCTTTAATCTTAAGATTTGAAAGATCAGATCAGATCAAATCAGATTCAATTCAGTCCGATTCTTCAATTGAGCTATTAAGCGTTAAGAGAATGTCAAGCTATTTTCAGATTAGCTATATTAGAAAGATATATATAAATAAAATATTTATTTATAAATATATTATTATTAGAATATTTATATTTAAATAATTTTAAAAAAATGAATTAATTAAAATAATTATTAAAACAAATATTAAATATATTTTAGAAAATTCATTAGTCATTATTATTAATTAATAAAAATATAGTAAAATCTAGTCTTTTTTAATAAATAATATAAAGAAATTTTAGAACTCTTAATATTTTATAAAACTCTTAATAATCTATTTTCTCTTAATAAAATTAATTAAGATAAAAATTAAAATAAATATTAAATATATTTTAAAAGTTTTATTACTTATCATTATTAATTTATAAAAATATAATAAAATCTAGCTTTTTTTAATAAATAATGTCAAGAAATTTTAGAATTCTTGACATTCTATAAAGCTCTTAATAGCCCATTTTCTCTTAGCGGGCTCTTAATAGATCCGGTCTGATTCAATTCGGTCCCAGCTCATTTGGGACCGGATCAGTCGGTCTTTGGTCCCTCCATATTTGGGACCGGACCGGACCAAAGACCAGACCGGACCGGACCACCCGGGTTGGGACCGGATCATTACGCAGTCTAATTCTAGCTATATTCTTTATAATTATATCTTTAATCGATTTGAGTATAAGCCAACTGACCTTTATAGAGCGAGGTCTACGCTTTCAGCACGCTGGCTGAAGTGTGGGGCAAGACTAATGCTGAACTTTTGGGCACAGTTGTGAAGACTGTTCATCACACTTTTGGAACGGAGATCTGTTCAGATTATCTATGGATTCTGGGACAATAATTGGCAATGCAAAGAGCATCCGGCGCCCAGGGGTTTGATCACGCTCCCAGGCTGATGTGGTTCTCTGTGCCGGCGGCTCGTTTGTCGCATTTGAGTCATTGTACCCGTTGGAAAACGCCATGAATAGTCTTGATCCAATACCAAAGGCACTTCTTTGGACCTGGAAATAGCAGATCCAGCCTCGTCACACGGGATATCTGCTTGACACTATCCACGCTCTTAGCCTCGGCCCTCGTCAAAATGACGTCCTGTCATTCAGTGAAGAGCCTTTACTTGGTCACTGCCCTTCCTCTCCCTCTTTCATGCGCCATCGGTCCTTCTACGCAGCTGGGCGTCTTCGACACCTGGCTTCAAGCAAAGCCTTTACTATTTGACATGCTTAACCGCCACAGTACTGGACCACAGTTTTAATTCGACCACCAAGGCAAGCTGTGGAGCTGGACAAACTCTTTCGTTCGATGGCGTCTCCCCAAGAGACGCCTAAAAGAAATGGGGCATGATCATGCCATTGTCCCCGCTTGCCGGCATCAACCTAATCACATCATCGGACAACCAATCTACTCCTGGCTCGCATACGATAACTGAAGACTACTTATATAGTCCATCAGCACCATCCATTCTACTGATTCAATGAATTCTTTCGCCCGCACTCCCTTTCACATATCGATCTGCGTACAGGAGAGTGTCTATGTCTGTGTCTGAGATGAAGGAATCACTTTTAGTCGTCCGTTCGGCCATCATCTGTGGCTGCAATATGAGTCGCTGGAGCAAAACCGACACGGTCGTCTCAGCAACCGTCCAATGCAACGTCCATCACGACATCGGCTTCCTGAATGACACGCAGCGCTTGAATGTTGCGATGACGAGGGCAAGAGCTGCAGTTGTGATATTGGGGACCGGGATACGTTGGCAAACGGCACGGTTGACTTGGAAAGTACAAGGGGTGTGGAAGCGGTTGTTGCATGAGGTTGATCAAGGCGTTGGTGAAAATGGGGGCAAGCTCGATGGCGTGCCAGTGTCTTTGATGAAAGACGGAAAATGGGATAAGGGGAACCAGGGTAGGAACCAAAAGGATTGAAGACGCATGACGAGTCCTCGGTTCAAGCAAGAGCCCAAGATTTCAATTTTATGGTCACTGTAATACTTAGTTGAAGCCATTACCATGACATGCATTCTCCTTTTGGTATTCCGGTTCTCTGCACTTCTCTTTTAGATTTTCGCTCTCGTTTTCGAGTTTCCACGACAATATCTCAAGCTCTGATGTCTCGTGTCGGGATCTTCCATCGCAAGGAGATGTGGAGGGTAAAAGGTTCAATCCCGTTTTCCAAGCTTCACACCTGTTGAACCGTACAATTGCAAGCGGGATCCCAAGTTCCCTCACCTTGGTTGCCCTTGTACATTCGAGATTTGGCCGCTGGTCGTTCGTCGATCAAACCACTAACTTACGATCTATAAATATTGAAATGTTACCGGCCGAGGACCCTCTGCGCCTGAAAAATAATGATTGTCGTCAGAGCGAGCGGCAGAAAGAATCTATAATACTGCTGAGATATCTTGCACAGCCTTGAATTTAAAGCAGTAGAGAACGACACTAAGATAAATGGACCAGGATGACGCGAGAGTGTAACTGTGATCTCTAACGTCGGACCTCAGACCGCGAAATCGTGGACTTCAGCTTTTCCCATTTTTGATTCTTTCAGAATGTGACTTTGCTGATAAAGTGTTGCGGGCGACTTTGAAAAAACCGTCCGAGACCCTCGCCCCTTCTATAACCTCTCTGTTTGGACGTCCAAACTTGCACGCTGGGTGTCCTGAAAAGTCCCCTTTCCGCGTGCTGGATATTTACCTCGTGGGGCCTCTCGCACCTATTTGTTGATCAGCCTAGTTAGTTACACCGAGCGTCAGCAGACTTACGCTAACTAAGTAGCATGAAGACTGGGTTGAAATTGATGAATGAGTGTATGGAGTGTATGAAGGAAGAAGCTATCTATGCAAACTAGCAAGGAAGAAGGAAATAGGTCTATGCTGAGTAAGCCGCCAAGGAGGATCTATAACACACCCCCACGAGTGAAGCGGCGGAGACGAAGCTCGCTGTCAACTCCAAACAGGCAATGGTATACAAAACTATGATATTGACCTCTCGCGTTTGCAGACCTCTTAACGCGCTGTTTGCGCCCCGTTCAGCCAATTCTCCTTCTTCTTCTTCTTCTTCCACTGCTTAACAGACGCTATACAGCTGGCGTTATTGTCATCATCATCATCATTATCATCATTATTATGATAAGAGCTTAATATAGTTATTGCTATTATTGCTTTTAACCCGAAATAAACTTCTGCCTCTCTAATCTACTTAAATCTTTTTTCGAAATATTTTGTTTAACAGTTATTTATAATATATCAGCGCTTATAATGAGCGCATTTTAATGCTTTTAAGTCTATTTTAGAGTTAATTCTTAGCTTATTTTACTTAATCTACTCATTCTACTATTTCAAAATATCTTAATATTAAAATTCGCGTTAATTTATCTTAAAAATAAAGATATGAATTAGAATCTATTTAAGATTCTTAAAATTAGAAATATTATTTTATCTAATTAACTTTAAAAAGACTTCTCAACTTAATTAAGATTATAAGTCTATTATAAAGTTCTTAATAAGTATATCTAAACTAATTTAATCTTTAAAAGACTTAAATTAAGCTCTTAAACTATTAAATTTAGAAATATAATCTTGAATAATCTGTTTAAAAGCTTATTTTAATAGACTTAACTTTATTAATAAAATAATATAAATTATTATATTCGAATTTAAGTATTTAATTAATAGAATTAAATACATCTTATTTATAGATTTGTTCTTAAATTCAGATCTTATTATTAATAATAATAATATTAAAATTAGCTCTTAAAGAGCTATATTCACACTCTTAAATAGATTAGACTTAATACTCTTTAAACAACTCTTTAAAATATTTAAAATATATAATCCGCATATTTTTTATCTGAATTAATTATTTTATTAAGAATATATCTTAGATTCAGTCAGAATTATGATTATTTTAGATTTAAAAAAGTCTAGCTTCTTTTTAAATTTAGTCTTCGAGATTAATATTAAGTATTAAGATCTTATAAATGATAGTGAGAATAATAACTGACTTTCTGCGATTATATTCTATATTAGAATTCGCTTAATATCATTTAATTAATTATAATTTTGTTTAATTATTATTAATTTGTCTAATTAAGTTATTTAAGAAGAAGTACGAAGATTTCGAGAATTTTGAGAATTCGCAAATTCTACTGCAGATCTTATAGAGATGACAGGCGTCTTTAAACGCTCACCCTCAGAATGCGTCATTAAACGCGAGAAGGGTCTGCCTTCAGACATTCATCATTTAATGCGAGGAGGGTCTGCCTTCAGACATTCATCATTTAACGCGAGGAGGGTCTTCCTCCAGGCATTCGGATATATAGCAGTTAAGCTATATCGATACAGCTCTGTTGACGCGCTTTTCGAAGCGTTGAGGGCTCATAACCTGATGAATGAGTGTATGAAGTGTATGAAGGAAGAAGCTATCTATGCAAACTAGCAAGGAAGAAGGAAATAGGTCTATGCTGAGTAAGCCGCCAAGGAGGACCTACAACAGAAATGACAAGAACAAGGAGCGAACCAAACTACGATTTTATTACTCACCAGCTGGAGTGGATCTCATGCTTCTGCAAACTTGTTTAACCTATTGGTGATGCGAATGCTTTTTTGCCGCAAAGACGGGGGTTTTTCTTGGGGTCCTCGAGCTGAAGGTGTCGTGCCATGCAGGCGTTCACATCATCTAAGGAGCTGCGCTTTCCGTTGTATGAGCCTCCATGGCAGATCGATCATTTGTGGCACATTCATTGGTTTTGGTGTCTTTACGAAGATTTGCTCCAAACGGGCTTTTTGTTGGTTTCTTGAACTGGATTGGGGAGTGTGGTAGAAATTATGAAAATAGAAGAGCTTGGAGAATTAAAGCTGTGAGCAAGATAGATATTTAGGCTGTTGAAAAAAGGCAAAGTGACAGAGCGCAGTCAAGCACTGAGGGTTGGCTGTGGCAGGTCTCGATCGGCGAAAGCTTTGCCTGCAGCAAGGCGTTCATAGTTATTGCGCAATGCAGAAGGCTTCAAATGTTATTCAGTAAGCCAGTCAGAGGCGTTGAGACGGGGGTGGTGGTGTTGTGAAGGACACCTTGTCATATGCGAAGTGAAGCAAGCTGCTGGACTGATACGAGGTTATAATGCTGAGCCTGAGGAGCAGAAATCAAACCGGTCAGGGATCAAGACAGTCGCTCCGCTCCGCTCCGCTCCGCCGCTGGAAAGTGATCCCCGAATCTTACTATGACTGGGCGACAAGAATTAGGATCTAGGTGTAGTGGTGAGTGGAAGGAAAGTATTGACTCCTTATACCAAAGTAGAGAAACGGCTGAGATATGAATGAAACTAGTATATAAAGGAAGTATGGTAGGAGATTCAGAAATATCATTAGCGGGGGGGTTCTGCTTGGGAGTGTAGATAGTTCTTTAGAGTTCTTGGTATTGTTGGTTCAAATATCTCTGATAACGATATCATATTTCCAGCATCAGGCCGCTATGATTATTCATTTTCCCGCAGAGCCGCACGATGATCTTGCGGAAACAGCGACAAACTCCGCACTCGTACCATGCCTGGAATTTCCCCAGATTTTGCTGGTCAGATGGTCGATACGAACGGTCTTGTCTGTGTAGTGGATACGAGGCATTGCAAGATTCGGTGGCACCATGGAAAATGGTGGTTGAGGAGCATTTCCGGGAATTCATAGTCATGGCCAACTGTGTGCCTTTCTGCGCTTGAGAGATGGATTGCTTTCCCTGATTCACCGCGGGTGAGAGATCTCAACACTGATACCTCAAGCATAGCGGGTATCGAATCTTATAGACGCAAGCGGCATCCAAGAAGTTCCGGCATGTGCCACCCCCGCCTCATCACCTTTATCGCCCCAGTACATTCGATCTCCATCTCTGTCTGGCGGCCAATAGTCGATCAAATCCACTAAAGTCTGCAGATGTCCGAATGTCACCGGTTGAGGACCTTTGTGGCGCCAGAACATAATAGTGGTAGAGAAAATGCCTAGCAGGGCGATACCTGCCGTGAGGCTACACGTCTGCGGAGCATAGAAAGACAGACCGGTAATTGGACCATTACGAATATAAACAACCATTGATAGTCCGTACAGCCAATGAAGTACAGCTTTGAAAAAGAACAGAGAGATACTCTGCCATGAAGTAAGCATGAGAGTGAACGCATTGGTATCACGATTGAACCCCTTCTTTGAAGCAGCCTTTCTCCACAGCGTTTCATCACGCGAGCAGCTCACTTGCAGCTCTGTGCAATGCAAGGTAAGGGTGAGCGCAACTTGGATTGCGCAGATCAAGAGAAATGTCCAGCAGAAGTCTCCGATGGGAAGATTCTTCTGAGCAAGCGCATCCTCCCAGGGCAGGTTTAGGGCAGGCGTGCACCCACTACCAGGCAAGAGGGTCCAGCAAGCAGCGGCCATGGAATTTTTAGCCTTGCTGACAAAAGCTATCAGAAGGGCAGCGCTCCATGTACTGCTCAAAATGACACAGAGCCAAGTAAGCCAAAGAACATGTCGAAGCTCTTTATGTGCAGAGTATGCTGATGGTTGCCGTCGTTGTGCGTAGGCTTGGCCGGCAGGAGACGCAGAAGAATGTACTCCTTGCAGGGAGCGGCCAGGTCGGTGTTCCAGACCGGGATCCGCAGAGAAGGATACTGCAGCAGTATCCAGGAAAACGGAGCTCCAAGTTGGCGGGTTGCTGCGAGCTAATGACCACGTTGCAATTGATGCCTGTGCAGCCACGCCGCACCCTAATGTAACAAACGCTTGGCCACAGATTCTGAAGACGAAGCCGTCCGATGAGTTACGTTTGTTGATTAGAAGAAATGTAAGAGAAGAGGATGCATATGTTACAACGATTCCACACAAGACCACAACATTGCTGTACCATTTGTTTGGTTTGGACGTTCGTGAGCTGGTGAAGAGGCGAAGATTGGAGTTGAAAGCTAGGCGACCTTCACGTTGCAAAGCCCACCGTAGGGAGACTGAGTGTATGAATCCGAGCGACTCGTTGCAGACTGTGATGAGAATATTTTGGCCCAAGATGACAAGTTCAAAGGAAATCGGCGTGGAGAAGACCACTTCTCGAGATCGAACACTGCTAGGAACTCCGACGGCTAGACTGAGAAGCGCAACCATCCAGCTCAATGAAAGACCGATGATGCACAAAGTTCGAGTAGAAGAGGCTCGGTCAAAGTACGGCTTGGGTAAATTTCTTGACTCTGCTTTGTACTCCATCTTCCGCTTGCCGACGGGATGTGCGACAAGAGCAGTCCGTACGGAGTAGGTCGAGGCATATTATCATGGGAAATGCTGCCCACACATATTTATTGGCGAAAGTTGTTTAGCCCCATAATCGAGCTCTCCACTCAAGCTGCAAGGTCACACAAATGACTTCGAGGCTACAGGTCTCGATTGAAATGAATAAGTAGGTGGTACCGATTGAGCCTCGCCATTGGTGCCACTGTTTGCCGCAACCAAGTCCGAGTGCTTTTCGGCATCCTCCCGAACATTGGCGCCTTAAATAGCGCGGTCTCATTCCAGACTAGAAGAGTTAGTGGGGTCTATGCACGAGAAAATTAGATGAGGGGGCCAAAGGTGAAACAGGGTGGCAGAAGTAACTTACGGTTCGCTGCTTCTTCTTGTCATCCTCGACCCACCCAGGCCCTGATGGCGATTTTGAGGTAGCCTTGGTCATGGATGTTTCATCTAATTTACTTGAAAGCTTGGCAAGGACTTGCAGTGCCGCAACGAGAACAGCAGAAAAAGCTGAACCGAAGATGTTCGGCTGAAAGACTGGAAGACCATGGCTTTGTAATAGTGGTGGTGTTCAGAAAGCATGGAAGCCGGTTTGCGGAAATGCCAAGAGGACCGCTCCGTTCCGCCGCTAGAAACACGAGGAAACCTCGGACGAAGCGGTACCCTTGATAGAGCAGGTCACACATAGACTGAAGCAAAGAGCGACAATAAGACTGTAATATCATGCGCCTCGGAGGTGTACCACATACACCTGCTACGTGGTGATACACTAGATTGCTGTCACGGCAATGATTGCGACGGAGGCTACGGACACGAGGAAGAGCTGGGGAACAAAGACGTAGCTGCGTTATTGGTAGAGCAATTGGCTGGAGTATGGGCGAGGCCGACAGCGAGCACATTCATGATTGAAGTTATCTTGGGAAAGTGGGAGGGTATTCGTGTAGAAAGAGACAGTTGATAACGATCACAAGGATATGAGAGAATTTCAGTGAGCGGCTCAGACAGAGAGAGCGAACCGTTGGAAATAGCTTCCACAATACAAGGCCATGTATGACCATCGCTTGGCTGGAAAGAGACCACCCCCGCGGTGGAAACCACAAGGTATCTCTAAAATTCGCAGATATCAGTACGGTGCAGTATAAGGGGGTCTATACCGCACCGCACTGATGTCAAAAATCGTGTACCGCACCGCACCATATCGATATACCGTGGTACACGTACTATCTTTTTGCGAGCCTTGGGTATTCCCAATACTCCATGGAGGACTTGACACAGACCCGTACGAGAGTACAACTCTTGAGGCCAGCAGTAATTATCCAACCTGCCTTCTATCGGCAGCGCTAATGTTGGAGAATGGTGCCATCTCTCAACACAAGTTGTTCAACTCATACATCACCGTATCTACCGCGACCAGGAGATGCTTTTCGACCCTCTACTAGTTTTCAAACCGACCCTTTGGTGTGATTCGGTGACGGAATGTACAGAGGCCAAGAAATGAGGGTGCGGACGTACTCAAGCTCCTCGTCGTTGATGCCGATTCTTTGCTTCGCTGCCTCGAGTTTGAATTCCTTTTCCTGCTTCTGTAAGCTTCTTTCTGGTCTAGCTGTATAATGAGAGCAACTAACCAAGATTTTCGCCATGTTCTGATGATACCCGGAGCATTCAACGGTATACGCACTGAGTTGAGAGTCGTTGCGGATGGATTCAGGATGGGATCGACTGTAAGTCTTGACCAGCTTTCCTAACAACAGCATGACTCTCTGGGTTCGATTGAAGTTATGCACATTGAAGACTTGGGAGCGTACTCTAACACCTGCCACTTTGATGCTCATGATGCTCCATTGGTGCTTATGGTTGAAAGGGATATCGAGATGTTTCTGAACCGTCCCGAAGCGCTGGACCATATCTGCTTCCAGAAAAATTGGTGCTTGGCGTTGGATTGTCCAACTTGATCAAGGAACCCTCTTGTGAGGGTCGAGTTGTCGGTGGGCCTGAGCAAGCAGGGTTCATAGAGATGGTAAGAGCCTTGCTATAGACTGTCCTGCATGTCTGAAGGGATTGACCGGATCGTTCACCCATCCTACTCTCAGGATAGACGCTGTACGCGCCCCAGCGATATCTAGGACTTTCATCGAATATAGAAAGGTAGATCATCACTCCGGTTTCTTTCAAAGTCGAGAAAGCCGTACGTAGAGGTGGTCGACATAGAGGTGGTCGACATAGAGGTGGTCGACATCGCTGCTAGAGGTTGTGTCGCTGTTCAAAAAAGATCGTGAAAGGGTAGTGCAGAAAGAGCTGGGCGATTTCGAACCGAATATGAGGATCGGCAGTGAATGAGAAGCAGGCAAAAGTCTGTTGATGCATGAAATTGTAAGTGACTTCGGTGAATGATCAGTAAGGATTCAAAAACCGCAGCTAGTGATGAAAGGAATCCAGTCTTGTAGATGCAAGGAACCATTTGTGTTTACTCATTTGTCCTCGGCATCTCTTTCAGTGCAGTGGTTCACCAGGAACGACAGAGAAGTGACTGTCAATACTTGTGCTAGGTACGCTGGCCATGCATTCGGCCTCTGCAGACCTCTTGGTTGGAGGACAGTGTTAGGACCGATGGTTTGGGAAGATGTTAGGTGAGTAGTCGCTTGTGTTAATACATATGCTCGCTTGCTTCAGGGTTGACACGTGATTTCAGAGATGCTGCTATGCGATGACACCTATTGCCGGTGCAAAAAGGAAGAATTTGGGTCAAAGGGGCCTCGCTGAGGCGACATTGCTCGAGCTCGCTGCTACCAGCCATTGGGGGCATACCAAGTCACAACGTTCGTCATAGCATATTTCTTTAAAGTAATGCAGTCACGATATTCCCCATCAGCTGTGCCTGATAATTTTTGACGACCTGACTATACTGCGTGATTTCACTTGTAAGGCTCAATCCTGTGAAGATGCATTCACGTGAGCATAGGAAGGTCTACCTCTGCTGTCTTAATAATTTCAGCAGAGCAGACAAGAAGTGGTCGCTGATGACTTACTTCTCTCAGACTCGCGGCATCATACCTGACAAGTATCAAAGAGTCACCGGTGGTGTCGCGACGCCTCAGGATGCAGCAGACTTTCATTATGTCGCTCAGCCCTTCGAAACACCACGCAGGTTCCACATTTGCGGCCTAGCCAAGCTGTGTGTCCAGGTCAAGGGGAAGTAGGTAATCATATCCCTTAACTTCGAGACCATCGAGGGGAGTATCTGTCAGGTGTTATGCGAGGTTCACTAGTGCAAATTTGACCTGAGCCAGGCCAGAGTCCTCAAATATCAAGTGGCGAGCTTTTTGGTGACCTCGAAGTCTGATATCTGCCAAGAAATGTTCGAATTCATACCAGGTTGAGGTGCAAAATGTGAAGCTTCCGTACAGAAGTGGCGAGAGCTCATTGTAGCATGTTTGGCATGAGCGTCGGGGTTGGCTGAATGCTCGCATCTTCGTAGTCACCCCCAGCGCGACCAATCGTGTGTTGGCCTTGCCTTGATAGGTATGTGGCTCGCCGCAGTCTGATCTCAGATTGAGGAGGCACGCACAGATCCTGCTGCAAATCTCTTCTCCTTGTTAAAACCAATTGCGGAGTACTGGTGGTGCTCTTAGCGGTCCCCCAGCGTGATGCTAATCTCACTCAGGCCTCCTACCCTAGTACGTAGGAAGAATCCTTCTGCTTACTATGCTGACTACTAGCCTTGCAAATGGAGTGGATTGGAGATGTCTCAAAGATCCTGCGCCTTAGGATCCATGTCCACAAAGCCAAGCAGACGCGAGAAGAATGGTGAAAAGAATACTCCTATGACCCGGAAAGATGGAATTGACTCGAGCTTCGGGGCCGCGACCAACCCAGCGTTTGCTGACAAGATAACCCCTTTGTGATGATCATCTTCTGGCGCATCCTAGCTGCAAGGCGCTGGTCTGCTAGGCAAGGCTCAGAGGCGCCGCCAGAGTGGTCGATGTTAGTGGTCCCCTACTTCTCAGGCTACATATTCAACCCCCTCATCGTCCTACTCTCGTGTCATCCCCCCTCGGGCACCGCTTATCCGCATCGTTATGTCACATATTTAGTCTAGCCTCTCGCTTTACTTCGTCTGAAGAGGCCACTCGGTATCCTCGCCCCCGACATGGCTCCCACTAGAGCAACGCGCATGATGCGCAATTTTTTCCTGATCGGCTTTTGGACTTTATTGTGTATCCTAGCTGGCTCCGGATATGCCCTCTGGTTTGGTATGAACTCTGACCTAGACAATGTTCCCCCGATTCTCACACAACTCATCCCTGCTGGTCACTGTGCTTGTCAGACTTCCACAAGCTTTAATTGTACCACATGCCTCGACCGCCCCTCAGTTGCGATCCCGCCTCTTTCGTCTTCACGCTGGACCTACCAATATGGCCGTGACGACCGCAATCATGGCCTTGACGAAGACCAATGTCGTGCCTCATTTCCCGGGCTATACGAAGACATTCATCGAGCCGTCCACTACTGGCACAGAAAGGATAATATATCCTCGGCGTCACTCCAAGGCATCCCTCTACGAAACGGCATGGCACGTGCCATGATCGTCGACGGCGAACTATACGTCATCGAAGCTCATGCAAAAGGTGAAGATCATAGACGGAAGATATTAGCAACTTTGAGTTCCATGTTTCGCGCACTAGCTGCATTCCCCATCCGCCGCTCGCTTCCAAACATCGAATTTGTGTTCTCGGTGGAGGACAAAGTTACAGACGTTGTTGACGACAGACAACCGATCTGGGCCCTGGCACGCAAGGCATCCGAAGAGGCTGTCTGGCTCATGCCCGACTTCGGCTTCTGGGCATGGGAGAATGTACAGAACCACATTGGTCCATACAGTCAAGTGGTAGGAAACATCCTGGATCACGAAGGTAAAGGTCTCTCCTGGGCTCAAAAGGAAAGAAAACTTGTCTGGCGTGGGAAGCTAAGCTTCGCACCTAAGATGAGGAGAGCTCTATTGGACGTTGCGAGGGGCCGATCCTGGGCCGACGTGAAAGAGCTGGATTGGGGTCAGAAAGATAATTTCTTGAGCATGGAAGAACATTGCAGATACATGTTCATCGCTCATGTCGAAGGTAACTGTGACCAACCTTTATCACGACGCAAGTAAATTAATAGTGGCAAACAGGACGCTCCTATTCCGCTTCTCTGAAGTACCGTCAGGCGTGTCGTTCAGTTGTCATTGCACATAAGTTACAGTATATACAGCACCACCACTATCTCCTCTTGAGCTCGGGCCCCAACCAAAACTTCGTCGAGGTCGAACGGGATTTCTCTGATCTGCCCGCTACAATTGAAGGCCTACTCGCCAACCCAGACAAGGCAAGACTTATAGCAGACAACAGCGTAACGACCTTTCGAGAACGTTACCTCACTCAGGCTGCGGAGGCGTGCTATTGGCGCGCATTATGGAGGGGCTGGGCTGGCGCGTCACCACCACCATCGATGTGGATGGCGGGAGAGAAGGTTATCAAGCAACGACGAGGCATGCGATTTGAGTCTTTCCTGTTAATGGATGATGCATCTATGCTCAGTTTTTCGTGAAAGGGCTGGCAGTGAGACAAATGCTGCTTCACTGCTTTTTGAGCACCTAAGAATTCTGTATAGCGTACCATAAACGCAGTTCAGGATAGCTCTGTACCTTGAAATGCTCATAGAAAGATTTTCCTGTAGTTTTTCAGCAGATAAGTCTTACTTTACTTTATCTGGCAGTTCTATATTTGGGCTGCTTTTTCAATCTTCAGCAAGCTTTTCCCAGTATCAATAATCCATCTTTCACAATTAGAAAATTTGAACTATTAATCTTATCAATATTATTAAAACTTAAATTACAAATGTTATTCACATTAATAGACGAATTTATAATGTGCCTGCCACCTCATAAGATCTCGCACTTCTTCTCATTGAGTTCGATAATGGGCCTGCCGTCTCACAATGTGCCCTTTGTTTTGAATATTCCAACGACGTAGCAAAGCCTGTTCGCTATAAAATTCTTCTTTACGCAGAAAGACAAAGGATTCTATGTCCAATTGTGCGAGTTGGACAAAGGCCTCTTTATCCGTGCTGAATATCAAAACCCATTTCTTTGTTGCCTTTCTCACATTGTTCCTGTGATCACTGCTCTGAAACCATATAATGCCTAAAATAGCCAGACTTCTACTTCAAGCACTACCATTCGACCTACTAACCCCAGATTGCATTCGATCCAGCCAATCGTGGAAAATATTCAATTTGCCTGGATACCCCGAGAAATTGCACAACAAGCGTCAACTTGATCAGGTATGCTCTCTGAATGTTTGAGATACATGGCTGACAAGAAAATACCACGCGGCAGGTCCGCAGAGCGTGACAATTCCCCAAAGCGCGACAAGTCTGCAAAGTGTAGATCAAACTTCAGCTGTACATCCTGCAGTCCATCATCGGATCACATCAACTACAGCACATGTACACCCTCCCCTCCCTTGAGTCAAACAGCCCCCCCGTCAAATCTGTTGGATGTCCTTCTATCATCCACCCGTACAGACCCCTTCCGCCCGCCAATCCCACCACTACCCACAGCCCAGCAGCAAGCACAACGTCACCTCCGCACTGCACGCCTCGCACTTCTTCATAAACTGGGTCACGAACACCCGCTCATGTCTCGCGTCAAGCTCAATAGAGCCTTGAAGCCACCCAGTCACAGATTTTATTCCGGGCCCTACTCTGCTGAGAACCGACTTCATCAATGGAGAACCAGCGTAGCAGCTGCGACTAGAAGCGAGGAGCAGCGTAATTCCTCCGAGAAGCGATTTCCACAGCTTCTGCAGAGCAGCAGCAGCAGCAGGACCGTACAGTTTATGGACCTGGATAGGGAGTATGCTAAAAGGGCGGAAACGGAGAGGAGGGATGCATTGAAGGGGGAGGTTGAGAGGAGGACCGCGCAGTTGGAGAAGGAGATGAGCGATTTGAAAGAGATGTTTGATGGGTGTGCTGTGGAGGAGGAGGATAAGTTGGAGGAGGATATGGTCTTCCCCATGGATATTGGCGTAGCTTTATAAGGTAAATGCTGTGTAGGTTTAATACTGTTTCCGGTTCAGGTAGGTGGTCTATTTCAGGTAGGTGGTCTATTTCAGGTAGGTGGTCTATTTCAGGTAGGTGACCCTCAAAGAACTAGTGTCGACCAGATTCGATCCCAATGCGCGATTTGAATTTCTTGGGTGAGAATACGCGCAGTAGATGTGTTGGAAGAGGTATTCACCTCCAACATTTCTCACCCTACCACCATCTTCAATTTGACCCTAACTTGGAAATACTACTCAATCTACTTCTCCCATTCCTCTTCGTTGTTTAGCCCCCTGAAGGATGTGAAGAGCTGCAAGCCCTGTCCATGACCACTCCACGACTGATTAATCAATCATCCAATCAACCAGCGATGTTTGCTATCCCATACCTTTCTCCGCTGCGATTGCATTTGGTGGAGGCTCTGATGCCACTTCATTATCTCCGTCCGTCATCCCAACCACGTCCCCTCGTTGTTCTTTCCCCCGTAGATGACTGTGATCAAAGAAGTATTTGCCGCGAACTGATCTCCAACAATATTTCCAGCAGCTTTCCACGCGTTCAATAGAATGGGCATTCCAACCACATGCAGTCAAATCACCTCAAAGTCCACATCCTTAACCACCCTCCCATTAACATCATTCATATCCATCGGACAAGCACTCATCACAACCACAAGATCCACCTCCGCCCGCACCACCACAAAATCCCCTTGCTTACTCCTCGGCTTCTCAATCCCCATCCCTCCTCCCTCCCCCCCACCCAACTCAGTTACCGGCACATTCATAAACAGATTCAATGGATCCGGCGCTGACTCTGGTATTAACATTAACCCTTTCAACCCCTTGATCTTCGTAAGCTCCCTATGCAGGTTGTCCGCACAGCTATCGTGATAGCCATCCACGCCTAATTGTTGGTAGCGATACCGATCACAAGCCGCAAAGAGCATGTCATGTACGCCTGGACTTGTGTCCTCAAGAAGGGTTAGCATGGGTTGGCGGGTGTTGGAGCGGAGAGTGTCGCCGGGTGAGAGACTGATTTTGCAGAGGGTGGAGCGCGTGTGCGTCATGGAGAGGTAGGTGGGTGGAGTGCTTTTGCTGCTGCTGCTGCTGCTGCTGCTGATGGGGAGTGAGAAGGCCCAGGTGTCGACTACTTGCGGGCCGTGGGATTGGGTGATTTTGAGGGTTTGGCCGGCGGAGATGAGGGCGTGGGTGCCCGTGCGGGCAGGGAGGGTAGGCATGGTGATTGTTGATGAGAATAAATTGAGAGTGCTAGAATCCACTAGATAACACTACGTTTGCATGGTTTGAAGAGCCTTTTTGTAATATTGTGGAAAGGTCAGGTTTGTTTGGGTATCTTCCTTCTGATCACTCATCAAATCCAATCCATTCGGAGGAAGATCGCCAAGAGAGAGGAAAGACTTGGCCACAGCGGGTCGGTCGTCCGTCAGGAGGTCATTTCCTTTGCTCTCGATCATGAAGTAAAATCCATAGCGCCCAATGAGTCGACGTAACTTCAGCATGCGTGCAACTGGGCATGTCTGATCGCAGAAAATCGCTTCGAAGAATTCCGTTGAAGATGTTGAACAGGAAGTGGGTCAGGTAATAGGTCCCATCAGACCAGGCTCTTGCGGCTTTGCCTGCTGTGCCACTCAAGGGCCACGACCTTGTCCAGCATGCGTCGGGTGGATCAAAACCACTATGACGGGCTAAAGAGATGGATGCTCACAATGGCACAGCCATCACAGCCAACCATCTAGCTTCATCCAAACTATGTGACCTGTGTCGGGCTATTCCCCTGACCTTCTTCAAAGAGCAAAACAGTATTCGCAATTCTCACGAGTCTTTGACTTTTGCGGAAAGATCCAGCTCAAACCTGTCAACTATGCAGCATCCTTTTGGAAAGACTAGATTCTATCTTCAGAATGTTCGTCGAGCCTAAGGGAAACCATGAACATGTAGGAGATCAAGACAGGCCAATCACCATTGTCCATTGTGACGACGAAGGAAATGGTTACAGCCGGAATCGAGGTATTGCAGCCTTTGCTAATCTATTCGTCTTCCGACGTTACAGCAGCAGGTCTGACTTGAATAGCTTGAATGGCATTCAAAGAGACTGGTTACCCTACTGAGAAGCGTTGCTGACTTACTTCTATCTGTCCCTACGTCTCACCGGTCCGCGCTGATGGGGTTGAGGTGGCTGAATGGCCATGCGGTCCCGTCGGGGTCGGCCAAGGGCGGCGAGGAGGGGAGTTCCAAGGGGTTGATCGTGGAGTTTGCGATTGAGAATGCGCAGGTTGTGGCCAGGAGGAGGGATCAGAAGGTCAAGATGCGGACCTTGGGTCCAAGAACAATGGCGGAAAGGAACACCTGCCGCTTGCTACTACAAGCGCAAGGGCAAGATGATAGGGTGGCTGGGAAAAAGAGAAAGCGGGATTATGATGGTGATGGTGATGGTGATGGTGATGGTGATGGTGATGGTGATGGTGATGGTGATGGTGATGGTGATGGTGATGGTGATGGTGATGGTGATGGTGATGAAGGCCCAGACAATAAGAAGAAAAAGAAGAAAGAAACAGCCCCGGCTTATCCGCCGGTGGGATCCGATGAGAAGAACAATATCGCCAAACGCAATCGCATCATTGCCAAGAAGCGCGGCATGCGCAAGTCTCGTCGAGCAGGATGAAATTTGAGGCCAGCCACCCCTTGCCAAACAAATAAACAAATGGATTGTCCCAACTCAGCGTATTTTTGCTTCCCTTCCGTTGCTCGGGAGCATTGTCTCGATCCAACCCTACCGTTTGTTTTCTCAACCCATAAATTTGATGTTGACCTTCCCCTTCCTTCCATCTCCTTCCATCCGTCCCCTTAACCTCAAGGGGGCCGATAAGGAAAAGAGCGCACCCTCTCTCTTCAGGGGGCGGCTTTCGTTCATACTTCGAGAAAGCTGATCTGTCACACTGTTGGCTTGTCGTATACGCCATCGGGGGGATATCGCATGATTTCTGAGGTTAGGCTGTGACAGGGATACGCTACTGTAGATGAGATCAGGAGTTTCTGCAGTAGGCACACATAGCCGGCGACAGTGTTATAAATTTCGAGATCAAGGTCGGCGCTGGGACCCATGCCGGGCACGCCGTCATGAGCGGTGAAGCTTTTTGTCCTCATGGACCTCCAATCGAAAAGATCTTGCTGCCGTCGACGTGGTCCCGGGCCGTCGTTCGACGTTAATGCACTCTCCGCCCCGATACGAGCTTTGGAGCCTTTGTCCCCTGAGATCACGGCATTGAACAGTCCTGCAATCGCCCATCATCTATTGCAACTCTGCTGGGTAAGCGACACCCTCAGGTAACACAGGACAATCAG